>OGLI01000046.1_pt1 | contig 121808 bp, 113 predicted proteins | sample 1572661 | NCBI WGS metagenome assembly OGLI01 (sample SAMEA2581901, study PRJEB24529) | metagenome | biome: Human gut stool | place: China | collected 2011 | reverse complement strand
GACATATTCTTCTGTGCACCTCTGCAATCCGCCGGAGGCTATATCAGATGGGAGATTGAATCCCGCCACTGATACAAGCTTGTTGCTCGCCGCCTGCAGAGGCGGGAATCATCTCACATCTGATTTATCTTTCATCTCATCACCGGCCATACGCAGAACATCTTTAATCTCCTCAAGCGGCATTTCCAGATAGGCCGACAGCTCGCTCATGGAAACTTTGTGTCCAAGATCCTCTTCCAGGCTGAGGATCGACTCGTTCAGGTGATTGACTCTGCCTACGATCTCGTCATCCAGGTCTTTTTTGTCCTGTGACATCTCAACGGCCTCTTCCATTGCTTTCCGTATACCGTCAAACACCTGCTTACGGTATTCTTCCAGATTTGGCTTTGCCTCCAGATTTTCAAGTGCAAGCAGCAGTCCGATATTGCCTTCCTGCACCAGATCTTCGATCGGCAGCTCGGAAGCGACATACGTCATGGCAAGCTCGTAGACCGTTTCCAGATACTGTCCTGCCAGCGTGCTTTTTGCCATGGAATCGCCATTTACCGCCTCAAAAAACAGACGTTCTTCTTCCGTCTCGGAAAGTTTTTCGATTTCTGCAAGTTCCTCCAGATACATGCCAAGGAAATCCAGACCTTCCCCGTCCTGTGTTTCACTGTTTTCTTCCTGTTTTTCTGTCTCAGGATTCGAAGCAGACGCTCTCTCTGCATGCTCTTTCACTGTCTTCTGTGCGGTTTCCGGTGTCTTTTGGGTCGGTTCGTACCCGTCCACTTTGATCTTCTGGCTGACAAGGTATTCGCAGACCAGTCCAAACTGTTCCTCATTCAGGGCATCTCCCGGAAAGAATTTTTTTATGTCTTCTTTTGTAAGATAATTTCCCTGCACATCTGCAAGTGCCTTCAGCTCACTTAACATCTCTCTGAAAACAATTTTACTCTGCATCGTTTTTTTCCTCCTGAAGTATTGAAATGGCTTTCTGCAACTGATTATCCTCTTCTTCCGTGACCGTCACTTTATTTTTCAGACTTTCATCAAGCTCAACGGTCACATCCGGCTCAATGCCTTTTTTGTGGATATCCGTGCCGTTTGGCGTGAAATACTTGGAAACCGTCAGTTTGACTGCCGTTCCGTCCTCCATTCCGACAATCCGCTGCACAATCCCTTTTCCATACGTTTTCGTACCGACTAAAGTACCAATCCCATAGTCCTTGATTGCTCCACTAAAGATTTCTGCCGCACTGGCACTGTACCCGTTGACCAGCACTGCCAGCGGCTTTTTGAACTCATTGTTTCCGTCGCAGGTATATTCTGTTCTCTGCCCGTATTTATCTTCGGTATAAACGATCAGTCCTTTCGGAAGCATCTGTTTTAACATCTCGCAGCAGGTATCCAGCACACCGCCAAGGTTGTTTCGCAGGTCTATGATCAGCTTTTCCATACCCTGTTCTTCTAATTTCGCCAGAGCATTCTTGAACTGCTCCGCCGTCACCTTGTCAAACTCACTGACTGCGATATAACCGATCTCATCATCCAGCATTTTGTAAGCCACCGTCGGGACGGCAACATCCGAGCGTTCCACATCGAACTCCAGATAATCCTTTTCACCCTCTCTGGCAATTGTCAGATGGACGGTGTCTCCTTTTGCTGTCTTGATCAGGCTGACCACATCGGTCAGATCTTTCCCGGTCACTTCGATGTCATTGACCGAATAGAGAATATCTCCCGGAAGCAGCCCTGCCTTTTCTGCCGGTGTTCCCTCAAAACAGGTCACTACCTGGATTGCCCCCGTCTGTGTATCCTGTGAAAGCTTTGCACCGATCCCCTTGTACTCTCCGGATGTGGATTCATTCAGTTTTTCGAGTTCATCCTGTGTATAATATGCAGCATAAGGATCTCCAAGTCCGCTGATCATGCCCTTATAAATGCCGGCTTCGACCGTATCGTTATCCGTACTGTCAAGATAGAGCTGATTGATGATCTCTTCCATCTTCTTGATCTTTGTATCTACCTTCTTCTGTTCCAGACTGAGCTGTGTGCCTGCACTGTCTGTGCTCTCCTGCGTTGCCCCTGCTTCTTTCTGATCTGCTCCTGTGATCCAGCCGCCCTGATGAAGCATCCCGCTTCCGGCCAGAACGACCACAGCAGAAGTCAGGATCCCACAGAAAAAACCTTTTCCGAACTTCTTGTCCTTTGCCATATCTTTGCTCCTTATATCTTCCCCGGTACAGAAACGCATCTTTTCTGTAACCCAAGAAAAGACCGGCTTTGCACGCGGCTTCTCCGGTCTTCTTCTGTTTGTTGCTATTTTATGTGTCCATGCTGCGGTTTATGACGGAGGCTGTATTAATAATCCAGCGTCTCCATGTACTTCATGTATTTGACTACCATCAGTGCGATCTTGAATGTGATCGCATCTTCAAATACACGCAGATCCAGTCCGGTACTCTTCTGCAGCTTATCCAGGCGGTATACCAGTGTATTCCTGTGGATATACAGCTGTCTGGATGTCTCTGAAACGTTCAGGCTGTTTTCAAAGAATTTGTTGATCGTAACCAGCGTCTCTTCATCGAAGTCATCCGGTGATTTGTTCTCGAAAATCTCTTTGATAAACATCTTGCAGAGTGGGATCGGAAGCTGGTAAATCAGACGGCCGATGCCAAGAGAACTGTATGCGATGATATTTTTCTCCTCGAAAAAGATCCTTCCGACATCCATTGCCATACGTGCTTCTTTATAAGATCTGGAAACTTCTTTGATCTCTTCTACGATCGTTCCATATGCAATATGCGATACTTCCTGCTTTTCTGCCGGCAGAACATTTAAAATCTGCTTTGCCGTTTTCTCCATTTCCTGATAACCTTCTTCGGAAGCCAGCTCTTTGACAACGATGATGCTCTTTTCATCAACTGCTGTAATAAAATCACCTGTCTTGGTTCCAAGCAGTGAACGGATACATTCCATGGAAGCATTATCCTTCTCCTGAGCCGTATCAACCAGAAATACCACTCTTCTCGCATTTGCTGCAATGTGAAGCTTCTTCGCACGGTTATAAATATCTACCAGAAGCAGGTTGTCCAGAAGCAGATTCTTGATAAAGTTATCTTTGTCAAATCGCTCTTTGTATGCAACCAGCAGATTCTGGATCTGGAATGCAGCCATCTTGCCGATCATATAAACATCATCGCTGCTTCCTTTTGCTACCAGCACATATTCTACCTGAAGCTCATCGTATATTTTGAAAAACTGGTGTCCCTGTACCACCTGGCTGTCTGCCGGTGAATCTACAAACGGAACTACTGAGGAACGATATTCTTCTGACTCCGGAAACGTTGCAGCCAGCACATTGCCTTCCAGATCGATCACGCAAAAATCAATCCTCGATATTTCTTTTAATCCTTCTATGGTTGACTGTAATATCTGGTTTGATATCATGTCTTTCTCTCCCTTCCATACATTTTCATACCAGACCAACTACGCTTATTAATCTGACTTGACTATTATTGTAATATAAATCACCAAAAAAGAAAAGAGAAAATTATGTTTTTTTATGCTTTTCGCATATTTTTCGCATAAAAGGTGGCTGCCGCATCGCTGCAGCAGCCCTTTTTCGGGTAAAATTCCTTCGATTTTATCGACTTTTTACTTCACTTTTACCTTTTTTGCAGTGGACATCGCACTTGCATTTCCTTTTTTGACCGTCACGATCCTGTAGTAGTAGTTACCTTTCTTCTTGATCCTCTTATCCTGATAAGAAACGGTCTTATTTTTGTTGATCTTCTTGATCAGTTTGTAACCGGAGTTTTTCTTTTTAGAACGATAGATCACATAACCGGTTGCTTTTTTATTTCTCTTCCAGCTCAGTTTTACACTCTTGCCTGAAACAGCTGCTTTCTTGATTTTTACATTTGCTGTAAACTTCACATTCTTAGCTGCACCGTTGTCACTTGCTTTTATGTTTGCATCCTTGGATACGGCTACTGCACTGTAAGATGCACGCTTGATGCCTTTCAAAGAAGCGGCTTTGTTATCTTTAAATACCAGCTTGCCGGACGCAGTGCTTCCTGCCAGAACCGTCTTGCCGTTTACGGTGCGGTAAATATCATAATGATCTGCACCTTCCACTGCATTCACGATCACTTTTACAACCACACCTGCTTTTGCTGCACTTGCTTTCACAGACTTGATCGTCGGTGCTGCCAGTTTCTTCTCATCCGGTGTCGGGTTTGGATTCGGCGTAATTGCAATTTTCAGAGACGCCTGTGCTTTTTCAAGAGCTGTTGCCAGATCTTTCAGAGCAGCTGCATCCAGATCAGCTCCTGCTTCTTTTGCTGCCTTGTATGCCTTTTCAAATGCATCCCAGGATTCTTTGGTGTACTGTCCCTGACTTGCTGCATAAACAGCATCTGCCTTTGCAACAGTATCCTTCAGCGTTTTCTGTGCTTCTTCTTTGTCTTTGTCAACTGCATCTTTTTTCTGCAGAGCATCGATTGCTTTCTGCAGTGTTTTCTTTGCTGCTGCCACTTCTGTTTCGCTTGCATTTTCTTTTGCAAGTACGGTTTCTGCATTTGCGATTGCTTTTTCCAGTCCTTTTACAGAATCATCGGTATACTGTGTCTTGTCAATTGCTTTTGCATTATTTACACTATTGCCAAGTTCTGTTTTGGAAGCTTCTGTTGCTTTGTCGGATGTTACGGTAACCGTCATCTCTTTTTCTGCTGTTTTTCCGTTCAGTTCTGCAACCACTTTTACTTTTGCTGTTCCTGCTGCACTTACCGTCAGTACATCGCCTTCCAGAACCGCCTTTGTTGTGCCGGCATCTATCAGTGCATACGTATAAGTGATATTCTTTTCATGTACCGCACAGTTTGTTGCGGTTGCCTTTGCATCCAGTTTCAATGTTTTAGTTGCATCTGCTGCCGCCATCTGAATGGTCTGATTTTCAAATACAACATCTGTGATTTCACAGTTACATGATACTTCCGGTGTCTCAAAATGATAAGAAACCGTCATTGATCTGTAATCTGCTGCAACTTTTACTTTCGGTGTAACCTCTGTTCCATCGGAAAGTCTGATGCTCTGCGGTTTGCTGCTGTCTGTAAAACGGTAATCACCAACTGCTGTCAGAACTGTTTTTACTTCATAGTCTGCATTTGCTTCAAAAGCTGCACCGGCTTCTGTTTCTTTGCCATCTTTATACCAGGTTGTGTATGTTGTATACGGTGTCAGAGCTATGTTTACAGACGGTGTTGCCTGATCCAGTGCGTGTGCTGTCACTGCATAAGATTTCTGCAGATTATCAGAGTAATCTTTTCCGCTGTAAATGCGGATGTCAGAAAGCAGTCCGGCATATGGAGGTGTTGCAGAGGCACTAAGATCTTTGCTGATGTTATAACCAGTTGTAAAGGTACTGCTGCTGTAAGATTTCAGTGTTACTTCGTAATCATCGCTTGCATTTGCTCTTCCGGATGTTGGTGTTCCGGCTTTTCCGTCCACATAAATCTGCATCTTTGTACCGGTAAATACTACCAGAATATCATGCCATTTATTCCAGAATCCGGAATCAATCGCACAGCTGCTCTCAACCCAGGAACCTTTTGCATCGCACGCATATACAAGAACGCTGCTGCTCTTCAGCTGAATACCATACTGCTCATCCATCTTGCCAAGCATTTGATATGTACCGCTTCCTGTGATCTCATCTGATTTCATACGGAAACGGATAAACATTGCTTTGTCTTCTCCGGAAACATCAAATTTTCCGTTGTTTGTTCCATCATTCTCTGCCGTTACGTATCCGGAATATCCCCATCCATCACTGTAAGATACCTGAACGTTATCATTCAGCGTCAGTGTTGCCGGATCTACAGCCTGGTCTGCAACGGTTGCAAAATGTTTGCCTTCTTTTGATGAAGATACGACTGCATCTGCGGATGTCTCACCTGCTGCCGGTGCAGTCACAGTGATTTCCGGTGCTTCGAGCACATTTTCTTCTTTCGGTGCCTCCACAAATTTTGCAAGAACGTTCAGCTCTGCTGCATTGATGAACATATTCGGTTCTGCACCTTCGCTGTGGATTGCTTCAAATTTTACATGGGTTACGCCTGCAACCGGCTCGAACTCAACACTCTTCTCTGTCGGGATGTTTTCTCCTTCATAAGACCATGTTACATTTGCTACTTTTGTATAAGTTTCTCCGTCATCAGTGGATACATAAACGTTTGCTTCTGTTACGGCACCGTTTTTGATAACACCGTTTTTGTCTCTTTCCGGTCTCGGGAGATAGGTCAGTGCTTTTACTGCATATGCCTTATCCAGAGTGATCGTATAATTGTTGTTGCCGGTCAGTGTTCCGTTGGAATACTGTGCCTTCGGTTTGCTGTTGTCATTCCAGTTTGTATGCCAGTATGTGCTGCTGTCACCGTCAAGTGCTGCTGCTATGATACCGTTTCCAGCTCCTTCGCCTGTCAACTCTTCACTGTCTGCGGCACCTGTCATATTTGCCGGAAGCAATTTTTTATAACCGTCATCTGCCGGCTGATTCTCTCTTTTTACAAGCTGTGCAATGGCATCATCCAGTGCTTTGACTGCTGCTGCTTTTTCTTCAACGGTTGCATTTTCTTTTGCTGCTACTGCTTCTGCTGCTTTGATCGCTGCTTTCAGAACTGCATAAGATTCTGCGGTATACTGATCTTCATCCAGTTCTTTTGCTGCACCGATTGCATCTGTCAGTGCACTTTCTGCTGTAGAATCAGATTCTTTTGTATACATTTCATAGATTGCCGGAGCTGCCCCTGTGCCATCCCAGGTAATCTTTAATTCATTGATTCCGTCATAGAATACCAGATTTTTGAATACATTCAGAGATTTTGACAGAGTTCCGATCTCCACCCATTCACCTGCATTGGTATGGATAGAAACTTTTGCATTGGAAATCTCCTCTCCATCCTGAATGACATAAAGGCTGTCTTTTACACCTGCATCCAGACGGTAAGTCAGAGTTCCTGCACCTTCGCCTGCCCTGAACATAGTTGTTAAAGAATTATCAATTGCCTGTTTTGCATCAAATCCTTCCACGCCTGCCGGTTCTGCAAAGATAGTCTTGTCTGCATCGGTGTTTGTCAGGCTTACGGAATTGATATCAAAGGTCACATCTGCTTCCCCTTTGTTGATGAAGCGGATGTATTTTGCATCCATGCCTTTTTCGGTATCAACCGGATACCAGTTGAATCCATTATAGCTGTACTCAAAGGTTACCTTATCTTTGTTTGTGTAATCTGCTGCAATCGTGCTGATCTCACGTACATTTCCGAAATCAATACCAATGTACTCACCGTTTTTCAGGATAACATTTTTGGCTTCCGGAATTGCAGCCTCATTTTTATTGATCGTTACAATTGTCTCTTTGTAAGTTTCTGTGTTGGTGTATGCATACTCATCTGCCGGGAAAGTCTCTGTCTGGAATTCACGGATTGCATACCATTTGTTTGTTGCAGCCGGTGTACGCAGACGGATGTAGCGAGCTTTCAGGGAGTGGTTTGTCAGATCCACGTTGATCTCGTTTGTTCCATAAGTACCATCAACCTGTGTCCAGTTTTCATTATCCAGGGAATACTCCAGGATACCCTGTGAGAAAATATCTCCATCTGTCTGAGTTCTTCCCTGCAGGATGCGGACTTTGCCAAGTTTATAAGCTGCACCGAGATCCAGCCCAATGTATCCATTTGCAGTAACACTTGCATTAAACCATGCAAAGGTACTGTCATTTCCATCGATAACATTGCCTGCATTTCCCTGATAGAACCCACCAAGTCCGCTGTATATCAGCCTCTTCTCGCCGGTCTCTGTGCCACCGCCGGAAGTATTATTTCCGCCGCTGAACGTATTATCCAGCACTTTCAGTGCTGCTTTCTTCACATAATTTTCCATCTGTGCTGCGAACGGCATGATCTTCATAGCTCCGGCTTCTGCCATGATAGTGCCGTTCAGCTGAGGTGCCGCACAGTTCTGGGACAGTTTGTAATTGTTTTCTGCACTAACATAATTTGCACACACTGCATCGTCATCGCCTGTTTTAAGTGCCATTGCAGTCTTGACAAATCCAATACTTGCCCTGGAGAGATATCTCAGAGAATCCACCCAAGGTTTCATCTCCTCTTTCAGGTTTTCGTTTGTTCCGTTGATCTGGAAATCTTCTGCAGCTGTTCCACCAGTGCATTTCCGGACTCAGTCAGATCTGCGTTGCTGTTGTATGCTGTCCTGAATGCATTGATATACGGAGTCAGTTCCACAGACTCTCCCATAGCTGTGATACCGCCCGGACTCGGGTTTGTCATATGTTTGCACAGCTCATGCAGAGATTCTGATGCTCCGCCATCGATATACTTGAAGCCGTCAGCCCAGCTCTCCTCTGCATCAAAATCAGCTGTGTTCCATGCAAAATCAGCGATTGCAAACAATGCTGTTTTGGAAGCTTCTGCCTGTTCCAGCGGATTCGTTACAATACCCATGAAGTTTGTCAGACCTTTTTCAAGGATTGCACTCTCTCCAGGACCCATAACCAAACGTGCGTGGTTTACGTCATTTACCGGCCAGTTCAGCCACATAAATGCCTCCCTGCCGTTTGTATAAGAATTTTTAAAATTATTGAAAGTACTCTGTCTTGCCGGATAACATACAGATTCGCCTGTCCACATCAGTTCTACATCCGGCAGACTTTCAAAATGTTTGAAGTAGTTTGCAACTGTACGGGCTTCTCCTTCATTCCAGTTGCTCCATCCTACTGCTCCTGCACAGTATACCTGCGGCACAAAACACAGATTATAAACATCGCCTTTGGATTTGCACCATTCAGACAAATCTTTGCAAAGTTGTGCATGCAGGCTTACTTTTCCTCCCGCATCATCTGCTGAAAGTACAAACTGACGTACGCCAACGCTGTAAAGCTGTTCAAATTTTGCAATGATAACCTTCAGGTCTGCCTCATAAGTGGAGGCTGTGATAGCACTGTGCATAAACGGATGAATTGCCCATGCAAAACGGCACTTGGAATCCTGTCCTGCCTGCACCATCTGTCTGATCTCTTCCAGTCTGTCTGCCGGATAGAGCTCACGCCACTGTGAATTGTGGTATGGCTCGTCCTTCGGTGCATAGATATACATATTCATCTTGAAATCGCCGCCGAACTTCATCAGACTGATACGATCTTCCACAGACCACGGAATACCATAGTAGCCTTCGATAAATCCACGGTACTGACCGGATGCGTAATCTTCGATCTGAAGTTTGCGTACGGCTTTTTCTGTCACCTGGTTAAAAATCATTTTCAGCGAGCTCAGTCCGTAAAATGCTGCATCGGTGTCTTTACCAAGGACTGCGATCATATTGTCCTGGATAGCCAGAACATATGCATCTCTCTTGTCAAACAGACCATCTGCATAAGTAACATGGTCATTAAACCATTTTTCAACTGCCCCATCAGAACCTTTTGTTCCGACCAGTACGTTCATTCCATTTGAAGCTACTGCATCTGTCACGTTTCCTGTAATATTCTGAACAGCCAGTACTTCGTTCAGACGTTTCTGTGTCGCCTCATCGATCGTGCCGTCACAGACAACGTTTGTCTTATCTGCCAGAGTAAAACTACCATCCTGGTAAACAACACTTCTCGGGGTTGGATAAATTTCATATTCTGCTGCTGAAGTGTCATTTGCAGCACCTGCTGCCTTTGCATCAAGTCCGTTAAAGGTCATGCCAGTTAAAATCATGACAAAAACCAGTACAAGACTAATGACTTTTTTCACATTCTTTCCCATTTAAATCCTCCTTTTCATAAGTTCGACACCGGGAATCCGTATGCAGCTTCCGTCTCCCGCCCGTCGATCGTTTTCTTGTTTTTCGAAGAAAATTTTTTGTGGTTAAAGCACAATTTTTCTCACGAAATAAGTATCTTTATTATATACTTTATCTGTTTTACTGTCAACCTTGAACCAGTTTCTTGTGCAATTTAAACAGGAATATTTTTGAAATTCTTCGCCTTTTTTCGTCAAATTCCCAAAAGTCCGTACTATTCTTTTCATTCATAACAAAAAGCCCCGGGAAATGGGGCTTTCTGTCGAAAAATGTATGTAAGAAATTGGAAAACGGCGAACAAAAAGGCGCTCCGTATAAACGGAACGCCTTTGTTCTTACAAGAAACAGTATACACATTTTCCAGCATTTGTCAAATATTTTTTTCAGATATTTTCTGGCATCTCGGAATGTGCAAAATGCTCTGCGTTTGTCTTTCGATACGTTCATATTTTATTCATGATACATTCAAAAAACTTTCATTCGCTCATCATGCCAAATTCATTTTTCCCCTTTATACTTCAAAATGTCAAAAATGTTGCAGAAATATTTCATTGACACCTAATACATATGTCATTTTCTCAGTATTTTAATACTATTTGAATATACTTTTTTCATAATTGCCAGGCAGCCCTCTGTCTGGCATCCTCCCTTTTCAGGGCTTTTTTTATTTTCAGCTTTTTATGTACACAGGGGAACCTTCTCCGACTAAGATAAAAAACGCCAGAGACAAGTAGCTTTGAAATCACCCTTTTACAAGTATATTATGATTTTGGCTTTTATCTCTGGCGTTTATGATTTTCATCTCCGGCTGCATGAGCTGCCAGACAACTGTACAGCTCTGTAGCTCCTACATCCTTTTATACTTCAAACAGCAGGTCACCGTAGGATGGCATCGGCCACTCTTCTTTATCTACGATCATCTCCAGCTTATCCACCGGAACTCGCAGTTCTTCCATATCTTTAAACACAACTTCATGATAATACTCTGCCTGTTCTCTTCCGTTCTCCATGGCTGCCGCCTGATCTGCTGCCTCCTGCAGTTTTGCCAGTGCCAGTTTTGTCTGAGAAAGAAGGGCTGTTGTATCTTTGAGCATGTTCATCGGAACGGTCACATCTGCTCCGGCTGTCTTGATCTCATTTACCGTACCGGCAAGGTTTCTGGAAAAACGCATAACGGCCGGGATGATATGCTTGCTGGCAATATCGATCATGGCACGGGCTTCGATATTCAGTGCCTTGGAGTATCCTTCATACTGGATCTCTGCACGGGAACGGAGTTCAGCTTCCGTAAATACGCCGAATTTGCCAAACAGCTGGATCGCTTTATCGGTCACAAGTGCCGGGATCGCTTCCACCATGGAATTGATGTTCGGCAGGCCTCTGCGTTTTGCTTCTTCTACCCACTCTTCAGAATAACCGTTGCCATTAAATACGATCCTCTGATGTTCTGTTGCATATTCTTTGATCAGGTCATGCACAGCAAGCTCAAAATCTTCTGCCTTTTCCAGACGGTCGCAGGCATCGGAGAATGCTTCCGCTACGATCGTGTTGATCACCACGTTACATTCTGCTACGGAATCTCTGGAACCTACCATACGGAATTCAAATTTATTTCCGGTAAAGGCAAACGGTGAGGTACGGTTACGATCCGTTGCATCTTTTGCAAAATCCGGAAGAGTCTTAACGCCGGTATGTAATTTTCCGCCTTTTAAGCTGTGTGTTGCAGAGCCGGTGCTGATCAGCTGTTCCAGCACATCTTCCAGCTGTTCACCCAGGAATACGGAGATAATAGCAGGCGGTGCCTCATTGGCTCCCAGTCTGTGGTCATTTCCGACATCGGCTGCGGATTCACGAAGAAGATCTGCATGACGGTCTACAGCACGCAAAATACAGGTCAGGATCATCAGGAACTGAACATTTTCGTGCGGTGTCTTGCCCGGATCAAGCAGATTGATGCCGTCATCTGTGGTGATGGACCAGTTGTTGTGCTTACCAGAACCATTGACTCCCGCAAATGGTTTCTCATGAAGAAGACACTGCAGTCCGTGACGCTCTGCCACCTGTTTCAAAGTCTCCATAATGATCTGGTTGTGGTCTGCTGCTACGTTGCACTCTGCATAGATCGGTGCCAGCTCATGCTGCGCCGGTGCGACTTCGTTGTGCTGTGTCTTTGCAGAAACACCCAGTTTCCAGAGTTCTTCGTTTACTTCTTTCATAAAACCGGCAATTCTCTGACGGATAACTCCAAAATAATGGTCATCGAGCTCCTGACCTTTCGGAGGCATGGCACCAAAGAGTGTACGTCCGGTAAAAATCAGGTCTTTTCTCTTTAAATATTTCTGCCGGTCCACGATAAAGTATTCCTGCTCTACGCCAACGGAAGGTGTCACTTTTCTGGATGTCGTATTGCCGAACAGACGGATCAGTCTGAGTGTCTGTGTCTGCAATGCCTGCATGGAGCGAAGCAGCGGTGTCTTCTGATCCAGTGCTTCTCCTGTATAGGAACAGAATGCTGTCGGTATACACAAAATCGCACCTGCACTGTCTTCACGTACAAATGCCGGTGAAGTGCAGTCCCAGGCTGTATATCCGCGTGCCTCAAAGGTTGCTCTTAATCCTCCCGACGGGAAGGAAGAAGCATCCGGTTCTCCTTTGATCAGCTCTTTTCCGGAAAAGTCCATGCTGACCGTTCCGTCCGCATGCGGTGCTGTAATAAATGCATCATGTTTTTCTGCTGTGAATCCAGTAAGCGGCTGGAACCAGTGTGTGTAATGCGTTGCACCTTTTTCCACTGCCCAGTCTTTCATAGCCCCAGCTACGACTTCTGCTGTGATCGGATCCAGCTCTTTTCCTTCATCAATGGTCTTATGCAGTTCTTTATACACCTTTTTCGGCAGACGCTCCTGCATGATCTTGTCATTGAATACATTCGAACCAAAAAGCTCTACCACATTGATCTTTTCTTTGTTCTTGTCTTCCATTTCTTACAATCCTCCATCGTGACCTGCTGCTTTTCATATCCAAAAAGCTTTTTTCGTTTGCTTTTGTCTATCCTTCCAAATCATACCTTATTTTTCACTGTTTTGCAACTAACTTATGCAATCCTGCCAGGCTCTGCTGACATCTGCCTGAGAGAATCGCTGCACATCAAAAAAGGGACAGAAATCTTTTGTTGATTTCTGTCCCTTTCATTACTTTTTGGGATGGAATAACAGGGTGGGGAAACCACTGTATCTTTACATTTTTTATACTTCGAACAGCAGATCGGAATAGGATGGCATCGGCCATACTTTCTTATCTACCAGTACTTCCAGTTTGTCAACCGGTGTACGAAGGGCTGCCATAGCCGGTACAACGCTCTCGTGGAAGTATCTTGCTTCAGCTGCCATATCGCCTGTTTCGGTTGCTTTGTCGGTCACTTCTTCCAGTGTTACCAGGGCTGCCTTTGCCTCTTCCAGCAGTTTGCTTACATCGTTCAGCAGATCTGTCTGTACGGCTGCCGGTGCACCTGCACCTTTAACTGCCAGGATAGTATCTGCCAGAGATTTGGTATAGCCGATGACTGCCGGCAGGATCTGTTTGGAAGCCATGTCGATCATCGTCTTTGCTTCTATATTAATAGCCTTTGCATAGTTCTCATATTTAATCTCTACACGGGACTCAAGTTCTGCTTTTGAGAAAACTTTGTATTTGCCGAACAGTTCTACTGTCTTATCCGTTGCCAGGCACGGGATTGCATCCACCATGGATTTGATGTTCGGCAGTCCTCTTCTTTCTGCTTCTGCTACCCATTCATCGGAATAACCGTTTCCGTTAAATACGATTCTCTGGTGATCGGTTGCATATTCTTTGATCAGATCATGTACAGCCAGTTCAAAGTCATCTGCTTTTTCCAGTACATCGCATGCCTGTGAGAATGCATCTGCTACGATCGTGTTCAGTACCACGTTTGGTCCGGCGATGGAATCACGGGAACCTACCATACGGAACTCGAATTTATTTCCGGTAAATGCAAACGGTGAAGTACGGTTACGATCCGTTGCATCTTTTGCAAAATCCGGAAGTCTCTTGACACCGGTATGCAGTACACCGCCTGCTTTACTGTGTGTAGCAGTTCCTGTGCTGATCAGCTGTTCCAGTACATCCTCCAACTGTTCTCCAAGGAATATAGAAATGATAGCCGGCGGTGCCTCGTTTGCTCCCAGTCTGTGATCATTTCCAGGATCGGCTGCGGATTCACGAAGCAGATCTGCATGCTCATCGACTGCTTTTAAGATACAGGTCAGTACCATAAGGAACTGTACATTCTCATGCGGTGTTTTGCCCGGATCTAACAGATTGATACCGTCATCGGTTGTGATGGACCAGTTGTTATGTTTACCGGAACCATTCACACCGTCAAATGGTTTCTCATGAAGCAGGCACTGCATTCCATGCTGGCATGCTACTTTTTTCAGTGTTTTCATAACCAGCTGGTTGTGATCAACTGCAATGTTTGCTTCTGCATAGATCGGTGCCAGCTCGTGCTGTGCCGGTGCTACTTCGTTATGCTGTGTTTTTGCGGAGATACCAAGTTTCCAGAGTTCTTCGTTGACATCTTTCATATAAGAAGCAATACGCTGACGGATGGTTCCGAAATAATGGTCATCCAGTTCCTGTCCTTTCGGAGGCATTGCTCCAAACAGGGTACGTCCGGTAAAGATCAGATCTTCTCTCTGCAGATATTTCTGTTTGTCAACCAAGAAGTATTCCTGTTCCGGTCCAACGGACGGTGTTACTTTTTTGGAGGTTGTATTTCCAAACAGTCTCAGGAGTCTCAGTGCCTGCTCATTGATTGCTTCCATGGAACGCAGCAGCGGTGTTTTCTGATCCAGTGCCTCACCTGTGTAAGAGCAGAATGCGGTCGGAATACAGAGGATCGCTCCTGCTGCATCTTCACGTACATAAGCCGGTGAAGTACAATCCCATGCTGTATATCCTCTGGCTTCAAACGTAGCTCGAAGACCTCCTGACGGGAAGGAAGAAGCATCCGGTTCTCCTTTGATCAGTTCTTTTCCGGAGAACTCCATCAGTACGGTACCGTCCTGTCTCGGTGCTGTGATAAATGCATCGTGTTTTTCTGCTGTTACACCGGTAAGAGGCTGGAAAATGTGTGTGTAATGTGTTGCACCTTTTTCTACTGCCCAGTTTTTCATAGCTTCTGCCACCACATCTGCTACCATCGGATCCAGTTCTTTTCCCTCATCAATGGTTTTTCTCAGTGCTTTATACACTTTTTTCGGCAGACGCTCCTGCATCACTTTGTCGTTGAATACATTTTCACCAAAAATCTTTGCAACATTCATCTTTTCAGTCATGTCTTCTTCTCATCCTTTCTGTGATAAGCCGGAACAGAATTTCTCTGTAACCTTTCTGCTTCTTTACAGAAAATCAAAAAAGACGCTCCGCCTCTTTCGGGGCAGAACGTCTTTGTTCTCTCGCTCATCATTTTTAATTTTGCTACTACCATACTCCACATTTTAGGCAAATGCAAGTATAATTTAATTTTTCTACAAAATTTATAAAATTTCAGAGAAATAATTCTCAGGCTTTGTCGATAGAGCCGAAAATTTCCATTTTTTCTTTTACTGTAGCTTTGATTGCTTCGAATCCAGGAGCCAGAAGTTTACGTGGGTCAAATCCCTTTCCTTCCAGATCTTTACCAGCTTCGATGTATTCACGTGTAGCTGCTGCAAATGCCAGCTGGCACTCTGTATTTACATTGATCTTTGCAACGCCAAGGCTGATTGCTTTTTTGATCATGTCTGTCGGGATGCCTGTACCACCGTGCAGTACCAGAGGCAGATCTCCTGTCAGAGCCTGAACAGCGTCCAGAGTCTCGAAGCTTAAGCCTTTCCAGTTTGCCGGATATTTGCCGTGGATGTTACCGATACCAGCTGCCAGGAAGTCAATACCCAGATCTGCAATTCTCTTGCATTCCTGAGGATCTGCACATTCACCCGCACCTACAACGCCGTCTTCTTCACCACCGATAGAACCAACTTCTGCTTCCAGAGACATACCATGTTCTTTGCAGATTTCTACCAGTTTCTTTGTGTTTGCAACGTTTTCGTCAATCGGGCTGTGAGAACCATCATACATGATAGATGAGAATCCGGCTTCTACACATTTCAGGCATCCTTCGTAGCTGCCGTGATCCAGATGCAGAGCAACCGGAACTGTGATGTTCAGTTCTTCCATCATCCCATTTACCATACCTACAACAGTTTTATATCCTGTCATGTATTTACCAGCACCTTCGGATACGCCAAGGATAACCGGTGAGTTGTTTTCCTGTGCTGTCAGCAGGATTGCTTTTGTCCACTCCAGGTTGTTGATGTTGAACTGTCCTACTGCATAATGACCTGCTTTTGCTTTCTGTAACATTTCTTTTGCTGAAACTAACATATTTTTTACCTCCACACTTTGTGATTTTTGGTGTTAGCTCTATTATAACCTAATTACACCAAAAAGAAAATACTTTTTTAGCCAAATATCTCCTGTTTTTTCCTGAGTACTAAATTTCACTCGCACCAGGCTGATGACTGACAATGATATCCACCGCTTTTTGGTGGCAGCAGATTTCCACTTCTTTATGGTCGCCGCCATATTCACCATCCAGCGTCCATGGAATTGCAATCTCGGAACGAATGGCAACCTGTCTGGTCTTATAGCTGATAATATAGTTGCTGTCCATCTCCCCGCGAAGGAGGCTTGTAATAATCTCCTGAAGTTCTATGGCGTTTCGTGGCGTTTTGATCATCGTCACTTCAAACAGGCCGTCATCCAGCCGGATGTTTTTTCCTGTAATGCTGCGGAAACCACCTACGGATTCTGAATTGGTGATCATTCCATAAATAAATTCATCTCTGATCTTCTCACCGTTCAGTTCAATCTCCACTTCATAAGATTTAACATTAAAAATACGCTTGGCACCTTCTAAAACATAAGCAAGATGGCCGAGTACATTTTTGACATCCTGGTTTGTCTGATAAGACACTTCGGTAAACATTCCAAACGCAGCGATATATACAAAATAATCACTGTTAAAAGAGCCGACATCACACGGATAGGCGTTGTTCTCTACGATACACTGTGCCGCGTCCGTCATCCGTTTCGGGATCTGCAGGCTGTTTGCAAAATCGTTTGTGCTTCCTGCCGGGATATAGCCGATCGGGCGTCTGATCTCACTGTTCATCATGCCGGTCACCACTTCATCCAGTGTCCCGTCACCGCCGCTGCAGGCGACAAGATCAAACTTTGTAGCCCGTTTCTCCACAACTCTGCTCGCATCCTGTGGTTTCTGCGTCACATAGAGCGTGACATCCAACCCTCCTTTGATAAAAATATCTGCGATATCCAACAGTGCATTTCTGATCTGTCCTTTTCCGGATCTTGGATTCACAATAAATAAAACTTTTTTACGTCTCATTTTTCATTCCTTCCACTTTCACCGTATTTCGACATATTGTACTATCATTTTTTTCAACAGACAAGTACCCTGACTGTTTTTAAAACTTAAGTTTTCATAAAATCTGATATTCCTGTGCAGAATACTGTACCGTTGAAGGCGACCTCACAATGGAAAGCTTACTGTCGTCAGAACAGTTCTTTCATAGGAATTTTTCAGATTTTAGGAATCAGAATTTCCGGATTTCATCTCCTCCGTCATCGGTATTTTCAATTTTGCGGATCACGGCATAATAGCCGAAATTTTCATTGACTTTGATATATACCCTCTCTCCGACTTTATGTCCGAGCAGGGCTTTTCCCATCGGGGACTCCGTGCTGATGTGGCCTTTCATGGAATTGCCGCGGATCGATGTGACGATCTTGTAGGTTTCTTCTTCGTCATCATCTTCCATATAGAGTGTCACCGTATTGTTGATCCCGACTTCGTCGGGTTTCGACTGATCCGATACGATTTCGGCATTTTTCAACATTCTCTCCAGATAGCGGATACGGCTCTCGTTCATATTTTTATCTTTTTTGGCGGCATGATACTCAAAATTTTCGCTTAAATCCCCATGTGCTCTCGCCTCTTTGACTGCCTCGATCGCATTTTTTCGAACGGTCAGTTTTCGATATTCAATCTCTTCTTTGATTTTTTTGACATCATTTTCCGTCAGCTGTTCATGTAACATATCTTATCCCTGCACTCTCACAACATAATCTTCTTTTCTCGGTTTTGCCGGGGCTTCTCCGCCCTCTGCCGCATAGCCTAAAATACAGTGACCGATTCCGGCATAATCACCTTCAATGCCCCATTTTCTCAGAAGAGCTTTTCCTTCTTCACTTTCAAACTCTTCTTTTGCACGGTGGATCCAGCAGGACGCCACGCCAACGGCATGTGCCGCATTCATCAGATTGCCCATGACAAGTGAACCGTCTTCCAGATAGGTGTTTCTGTTCTTGTCTGCCAGCACGATCAGCACCGTCGGTGCTCCGTAGAATGGATCAGATGTCACGCCCATGATCTTCGCATTCATTTTGCTCAGCTCTTCAATGGTTTCTTTATCCTGAACAACCACAATCTTCGGGGACTGCATACCCATGCCGGTTGGTGCAAACACGCCCGCCTCAAGGATCTGTTCCAGTTCGCTTTCTTTTATCTGCTCCGAACGATATCTCCGGCAGCTTCTTCTTGTCTTTAAATCCTGTAATGTCTGATTCATCATAAAGCCTCCTTGTGTATAACAGTATTATGATTCTCTCCACTTCAGTAACGCCCTGCGGATTGCTTCAGGCTTTTGCATTCTCACAATCCTGCATTACCTATAGCTTCGTGATTTTTCCGCATTTCATGCTTTCAAAATCACGCAACATTCGAAATCCGCACATTTTTCTTTGAAAAATGGCTTCTTTCTCATGTTTTGCGGTCCCCATAGACATAAAAATGTATGCTAGCATCCATTTTATGTCCATTGGTCCCTTGCTATAGGCATTATACCACCTTTTTGATTTTTTTGTAGTCAAAGTATTTTTTGTGCGGTATAATCTTTTAGGTAAATGCCGATCTTTAATATACACAGGAGGTTCTTTGAAATGAAAGACGTTTTTATATCTGATTCTATCGTATACGTTGGCGTAGATGATAAGAATATTGATCTTTTTGAAAATCAGTATGTCGTTCCAAACGGTGTTTCTTACAATTCTTATGTGATCTTAGATGACAAGATCACGATCATGGACACCGTAGATCGACGCGGTACGGAAGGATGGCTTGCCAACCTGAAGGAAACGCTGGGTGACAAAAAGCCTTACTATGTGGTTGTTTCACACCTGGAACCGGACCATGCCGGAAACTTAAAGACACTGCTGGATCTGTATCCGGACATCAAGGTGATCGGAAATCCGAAAACGTTCACGATGATCGCACAGTTCTTTGATGTGGATTTAAGCGATGACCGCAAGGTGGTTGTAGGCGAAGGCGATACGGTAAATCTCGGTACTCACACGCTTCAGTTCTTTATGGCTCCGCTTGTTCACTGGCCGGAAGTTATGGTTGCTTATGAGCAGTCCGAAAAGATCCTGTTCTCCGCTGACGGTTTCGGTAAATTCGGTGCCCTGGATGCAGACGAGCCATGGGAAGACGAAGCAAGACGCTATTTTATCAACATCGTTGGCAAATACGGCGTACAGGTTCAGAATCTTCTGAAAAAGGCTGCCACTCTGGATATCCAGATGATCTGCCCACTGCACGGTCCAATCCTGAAAGAAAACCTTGGCTATTACATAGGCAAATATCTGACCTGGAGCAGCTACGAACCGGAAGAAAAGGGCGTTGTGATCGCATGTGCTTCCATTCACGGAAATACCATGATCGCTGCAAAGAAACTGGCGGAGATCCTGAAAGCAAAAGGCGAGAAAAATGTGGTTCTCTATGACCTTGCCAGAGATGATATGCCGTCTGCCATCGCAGATGCTTATCGTTATGACAGACTGGTGGTCGCTGCTGCTTCCTACGACGGCGGCATCTTCCCTTGCATGGAGACATTCCTGCGTAAACTCAAGGCAAAGAACTTCCAGAAACGTACCGTCGGCTACATCCAGAACGGAACCTGGGCTCCTTGCACTGCAAAACAGATGCAGGCTATCATGGGCGAGCTGAAAAACATCACCAACGCAGAACCGGTCGTAACGATCAAATCTGCAATGAAAGAAGCGGATGTTGCTCAGCTGGAAGCTCTGGCTGATGCTCTGATGGCATAAATTGTTTCAAGTCGAACGTAAAAAACGCACCCGTAGTGCTCTTGAAAAGCATTTCGGGTGCGTTTTTCTTTTACGATATTGAATTTCAATCTCTTCTTACAGATCGATCATATTGATATCTGCTTTTTTCTTTGTTTTCTTCGGTGCAGGCTGTGCTGCATTGCCTGTTGGCTGCGGTGTATGTTTCACCTGTGCCTCCTGTGGCTGTGCACCGGATGGATCATCCTGCATTTCTGCCATCTCCTGTTTTGCCTGCTTCTGCTGACGCTTTTTCTCTCTGCGGCTTTTCCGGTCTGCTTTTACCGGCCCGGTCTTTTTATTTTCACCGAATGCTTCTTCCACTGCCGGAGCAGCTTCTGTTTCCGGATGTACTGGCTGCGGTTCTTCCTCCTGAACCATACCGGTTGCCTCCTGCTGCTGCGTCGGTGCATAATAATTTTCCGTTGCCAGATAATACTCTTTTCTTGCAAACTCGTTGGTCTGCATATCCAGTCTTTCCTGCGTATCGCGAAGATCATCTTTCAGATCACGGTTTTTCAGGATCAGGTTGATCACCAGAAAGATCAGAAGAACCGACAGAGCCACCAGAGCATAGATCACTTTTATGGAAAAATCCGCATCTGATTTGATCTTGTCTACTTTCTGGAGCACGGCATTTGCCGCATCAGAAACGGCTTCTGTCTCCGTTTCTGTTTCTGTCTGTGCCTCTTTTGCTTTCTCGGTTGCTGCCTCCGTCTGTGCATCTGTCTCGTTTGCTGCTGCGATCTGTTCTGCCGCATTTGGACGCTCCGCCTGCACATTCAGGGTATACGTTGCCTGCATACCGCTCTCGGATGTTACCGTTATGTAAACCGTTGTCTTTCCGTCCGTCAGAGTCTGACCGGAAACTTCACAGGTCGCTGCACCGTCGGAAGTCACCGGACTTAGCTGCAGTTCAGTCGTGCCTTCCGGAACCTCCACCTCATACTCCGTTGTGCTGTACTCAAAATCCGGAGAAATACTCGTCGCATTCTCGATGCCAAGATCCGAAAGGGAATTGTCATCGGAACCACTTGCAAACACAGTCACTCCGGAAATACAGAGCAGGAGCATCATGCACACTGCCCAGATTTTCCAGGTCTTTTTCCACATCATGTTTTCTCCCTTCAAAAACGTTTATGCTTCGTCAATCGCTTTTCCAATGTCATGACGATAATATTTATTCTCAAAATCAATCCACTCTACCGCTGCATAGGCATTTGCACGGGCCTCTTTGAGGTCTTTTCCCTTTGCAGTCACACCGAGGACACGGCCGCCGTTTGTCACGATGCCTTCTTCCGTGCGTTTGCTTCCGGCGTGGAATACATAGTAACCATCTTTATCTTTGAATTTGTCAAGACCACGGATTACGAAACCTTTGTCGTATTTCACCGGATAACCGTCGGATGCAAGTACGACGCAGACTGCCGCATTGTCCTCAAACTGCAGGTCGATCTGGTCAAGTGTTCCGTCAATGCACGCCTCAAAAACGTCAATGATATCGGTTTTCATACGCGGCAGGACAACCTGTGCTTCCGGATCACCGAATCTTGCATTGTACTCCAGGACACGAGGACCTTTTTCGGTCAGCATCAGTCCGAAGAAGATAATGCCTTTGAACTCTCTTCCTTCTGCTGCCATCGCATCGACCGTTGCCTGATAGATATATTTTTTGCAGAATGCATCCACTTCTTCCGTATAGAACGGACTTGGTGAGAAAGTTCCCATACCACCGGTGTTCAGTCCGGTATCGCCGTCTCCGGCACGTTTGTGATCCTGTGCGGAAGTCATCGTCTTGATGGTCTTGCCGTCCACATAAGAAAGTACAGACACTTCTCTTCCGGTCATGAACTCTTCTACCACCATTGTATTGCCGGCTGTACCGAATTTCTTGTCCTCCATGATGGTTTTTACACCGTCTTTTGCTTCTTCTGGCGTATTGCAGATCAGCACACCTTTTCCGAGTGCCAGTCCGTCTGCTTTCAGAACAATCGGGAAATCTGCTTTTTCCAGATATGCAAGTGCTGCGGATGCATCGGTAAATGTTTCGTAAGCAGCGGTCGGAATATTATATTTTTTCATCAGGTCTTTGGAAAATGCCTTGGAGCCTTCCAGGATTGCTGCATTCTTTCTCGGTCCGAATACACGCAGTCCTTCTGCCTCAAATGCATCTACGATACCGCCAACCAGAGGATCATCCATACCAACTACCGTAAGATCGATTGCCTGTTCTTTTGCAAATGCGACCAGTTTGTCAAACTCCATTGCCTGGATCGGCACACATTCTGCAAATTCTTCAATTCCGGCATTGCCCGGTGCACAGTAAATTTTATCTACTTTTGGACTCTGTGCGACTTTCCATGCGATCGCATGCTCACGTCCGCCGCTTCCGACTATCAATACTTTCATCCTGCGTCCTTCTTTCTATATATAAAGTACTTGAATATACAATGTCTCCGAATCTTTTCGCATTTCTGAGATCCTGACATCGTCTCTATTCTGTGATTATCGTTTTGCCATTTTCCACACGGACTTTTCCTTCTGCGATCAGGCGGATCGCCTGCGGCATGATTTTCCATTCTGCCTGCTCCATGACACGCCGCTGCAGAATTTCCGGGGTATCGTCCTGCTGTACTTCCACTGCCTTCTGAATGATGATCGGACCGGTATCGGTTCCTTTGTCCACAAAATGCACCGTTGCACCGGTCACTTTTACACCGCGCTTAAGCACGCCTTCGTGTACTTTCAGCCCGTAATATCCGGTTCCGCAAAATGCCGGGATCAGCGATGGATGGATGTTGATGATCTTGTTTGGATAAGCATCCACCATGATCTCCGGGATCACGACCAGACATCCTGCCAGAACAATGAGATCCGGCTCATAAGACTTTATTTTCTCCAGAAGTGCCTGGTTAAATGCTGCCCGGTCTGCAAAATCTTTCGGTGAGACACATGCAGCTGCAATGTTATGATCCTTTGCTCTTTGCAGGGCATAGGCATTTTTATTGTTGCTGATCACGGCTTTGATCTCGGTATTTGGAATGCTTCCGTCCGCAATGCCGTCAATGATCGCCTGAAGATTGGTTCCGCCTCCGGACACCAGCACTACCAGCTTTAGCATAAGGTCACACCCTTCTCACCGTTCTCAATTTCACCGATCACGTAAGCGGTTTCTCCTGCAGCTTCGATTGCTTTCATAGTCTTGTCAACGTCTGTCGGATCAACTGCAACAACCATACCGATACCCATGTTGTATGTATTGTACATCATCTGCTCTTCGATCTGGCCTTCTCTTGCCAGCATCTTGAAGATTGCCGGAACCTCATAGCTGTCTTTGCGGATCACGGCACGTACTCCTTCCGGAAGCATACGCGGAACGTTCTCATAAAATCCGCCTCCTGTGATATGGCTGCATCCTTTCACACGAACGCCTGCTTCTTTGATGCTGCGAAGTGCTTTCACATAAATCTTGGTCGGTGCGATCAGAGCCTCACCCAGAGTCTTTCCAAGCTCTTCGTGGTAAGTGTTCAGTGTTTTTTCATCCATGCTGAATACTTTTCTTACCAGTGAAAATCCGTTGCTGTGTACACCGGAAGAAGCGATACCGATCAGAACGTCTTTCTCTTTTAAATCTTTTCCTGTGATCAGGTCTTTTTCATCTACTACACCAACTGCAAAACCAGCCAGGTCGTACTCATCTACCGGATAGAATCCCGGCATCTCAGCAGTCTCTCCGCCGATCAGTGCCGCATCAGACTGTACGCAGCCTTCTGCTACACCGCTTACGATCTGAGCGATCTTTTCCGGATAGTTCTTGCCGCAGGCAATGTAATCCAGGAAAAACAGCGGTTCTCCGCCTGCACAGGCTATATCATTTACACACATGGCAACGCAGTCGATGCCGACGGTATCATGTTTATCAAGGATAAATGCCAGTTTCAGTTTCGTACCAACTCCGTCCGTACCGGAAACCAGTGTCGGTTTTTCCATGTCTTTGAATTTTTCCATGGAAAATGCACCGGAAAAACCGCCGATATTGGTCAGTACTTCACTTCTCATGGTCTTCTTGATGTGCTCTTTCATTAATTCAACTGATTTGTATCCTGCCTCGATATCCACTCCGGCTTTCTTGTAATCCATGCTTTTGTCCTCCCTTGGGGTTTGTCTTTTATTTTGCGTAGTTTTTGTATCCAACTTTCTGAAGCTTTGCGTCTTTTTCCACAACCTGTTCTTTCATTTCTTCTGAATATGCTTTCAGTCTGGAGAGCAGTTCTTCATCAGAAGTAGCCAGGATCTTCGCAGCTAAAATACCTGCGTTCGCCCCGCCGTTGATCGCTACGGTTGCTACCGGAATACCTGTCGGCATCTGTACGATCGAGTACAGAGAATCTCTGCCGCCAAGAGATGTTGTATGCATCGGAATGCCGATGACCGGCATTGGGAAGATTGCTGCACACATGCCCGGCAGATGAGCTGCCATACCTGCTCCGGCAATAATCACTTTAAAGCCTTTGCTCTCTGCTGTCTTTGCATATTCAAAGAAAACATCCGGTTCGCGATGTGCCGAGATGATCGTCATCTCATAATCAATGCCCAGTTTCTCTAAAACGTCTGCAGCTTTTGCCATAACCGGCATATCTGAGTCGCTTCCCATTACAATTCCAACCTTTGCCATGGTTCAATCTCCTTTTCGCATCATTGTAAGTGTTTAACATCTTTTTAATTTTACTAATACTTTCTTTTATTGTCAACCTGCAAACCTTAATTGAGGAAGCGATTCAGCTCCTCCGTGCCCGGAAGTACGAACTTTCCGTCCGCAAAGATCAGGATTCTTCTGCCGTCAGCACACTGTACTTCGATGCTGCCAAGCTCGTCATATGGTATCGTGATATCAAGATGATGTCCAAAATATGCCTCTCCTGGATCTTCTTTTCTGCGAATGGAAATCTCATTGTCTCTTGCGATGATCTCCTTTTTGTCCGGATTATATACCGGTGTATCTTCTGCCCAGCTGTAGCAGGTATCTCCTACGGCAAAATGCGGTCCGGTCTTCTCAGCGATCAAGATCGGCAGTTTTCCTTCAATATGATATTCCCTTGCCATAGCATAGGCTGCTGTATTTGTTCCGATCGCAAATTCGCCGATTGGCAGAGTCTCATGATTCGCCAGCACATTTTCCCGGACATAGTTCTGATTGTACTCTTCCTGCTCAAAATTCTTGCAGGTATATGCTTTTACCATACCATCTTCAAATTCCAGATGCAGTTTTTCATACTTTAAGCCTTCCAGATAAACCGTACATGCCTCAAGAATGCCGCTTGTTCCCTTCAATATCGGGGAAGTAAAGACTTCTCCGACCGGAATGTTGACATCTGCCACACAATTTTCGAAATTAGTCTGCTTTTTTGGATCATTCAGTTTGTGCAGGGCAATATGCATATCGGTGTGATTTTCTCCTTTTCCGAGCACATGTACACTCTCACCCTGATCCAGGGCATCGATCAGTTTCTGCTGGATATCTGCATAGAGCTGATAGTCAAGCGTATTGATGCGGATCGTCTCTTTAAAAATCTCCGGGAAGTCTGCCCCGATTTCCGGGACCGGAAAGGCGATGATCGTAAAACTGCGTTCTTTGCCGATGATATAGCGGTTTGTGATCTGCACGGATTCGTTATCCATCTGTGTCTGCAGTTTTTTCTGTTTATCCGACAAATAATAGGCTTCCTGTTTTGTCTGCGGATAAAACTCCGGCTCCCCGAAGGTATCAATGCAGGCCGGACCTGCATGACCGTTTGCCAGTGTTTTATAATTTTCGTACGCCGAACGCATCACGCCCAGGCGTCGCTCCATAAAGGCCTTGTCCAGATAGATTGCCTGGTCTGCCCGGTGATCATAGTCAAACTGGCGGTTCGGGATTGCCCCGTAATAGCCGATGCGGTGCACACCTTTTTTATTGATACGCTCCAGTGCCGCACGATAGATGACCGGCTTTAATCCCATTTTTTCAAAATTTCGTATTGCCAGACGCACCATCCGCTCAAATCCGACCATATAGCGGATGTTGACCGTCTGTTTTTTCGAAAGATCCTTGCCGCCAAGCACAAATCCGATCCGGTATCCTTCGGTAAACGTAGATGCCATCTTTTCTACGGTCTCTTCATCCAGGCTGTTCATAAATTCTGCCATCTTCCGCTCGTTTTCGGTGATATACTCACCATAGCGATACAGATAGCGAAGGTCTTTCAGATCCGACTTCATCACGATCTTCGCTGCAAAATCAAGCTTTGGATCAACAGCTTCCCGAATGCGGTGTGCCACCGTGATCTCACTGTAATCACTTTCAAACCAGTAGATGATCTGTTGGATCCTTCGGTATCCCGGGAGCTCTTCCTCCTCAAAGCAGTTATACACTTCGATCAGAAGTTCCTGAAGGATTACCTTTTCATGCAGCCGCTGCTCAAAGGCATAGCCGATCAGGGCATACAATTCGGCATACAGAAAACTTAAGATGCGTCCGTGCACTTCTCCGAGTTTTTCCACCGCATACTTTGGATTTCCATAGCTGTGCTCATAGTTCTCCGGAAGAATATCCTCATAAAAGCTCTGATTAAATGCCTGCCACTGCTCAAGCGTATAGCTTTCCGTTTTTCCATCTTTTATTTTTCGGTAAACTTCATCCATTTTTATAACAAAAGAAGCCGTTTTTCTGAAATAATCCCCAAACGGCTCCTGTGCGGTATGCTCTTTTGTTATGGATGCAAGTCGTTCCATTGAGAGAGCGTCTCTCTCTTCCAGTACTGTTCTCTCCATCTTTCCACCGCCAATCTTTTAAAGGTTACAGTAAAGTAATGCCATACGAGTTGTTCCGTACTTTGTACTCCCGCAATTCGTCCCTGGCATTTCCTTAAATCCCAATTAAAACTACAAATACCCACAATGCCACCATGATGCCGCCGAGGATCGACCCAATCTTCGGAAACAGGTAGCGCACATTGTTTTCGCCAAATCCCATCAGTCCGAACACGACACTGCTGACGGCAAATACCATGCCAAGCAGCCCGATGCTGCCCAGGTAAACGCCACCCTGTCCGTCCAGATAATATGCCAGCCATGCCAGAACGGCAAAAATGACAAGTGAGAGTGTACCAAGTATCGTTGAAAGAATACCTTTGCCGGAATGTTTCTCTTTTGCAAAAGAATACATACGCTTTTTAGCCATATATCTTTCTCCTTATCTTATTACATATCCAAAACAGCAGATACCCGATCACACCGCCCAGGGTGTTGAGGATCAGGTCATCCACATCAAAGCTTCCCACCTTCCAGACAAGCTGTATCGTCTCCACGCACAGACTGAACTCGAAGCTAAGAAGCAGGATCCGTAAAACTTTCCCCGTTTTCGGCCATATGACCGGCAGGATCATCCCAAACGGAATGAAGCCGATCACATTCCCCGCCAAATTGCAGAATACTGCGAACGTCCCCAGCATCTCCCGGTGAACCCAGAATCTTTTGATTTCCCGAAAGGGCTGAAAGTTGTAGGCATACATTCTTCCTTCCACGGATCTTCCGTATCCTTCCGCAAAAAACAGAAAATACGTCAGTGCCAGCAGATAAAGAAAAAACAGCACCGCTCCTAGTATCCGCACCTTCTTTTTTGTTTCCTTCCTCATAAAACTAAATCAATACCTGACTTTTACACTTCAGAAGTCTTGCACCGTTTACGATCATCATCACGCCGGCTGAAATTCCGGTTACCAGAACCACGATCCCGACTGCGAGACTTGCCGCACCGGTACCTCTTATTGTCTTAAAAATTTTTTCGTTCATGAAAAGCCTCCATTTTACCGAATTATTTTGCCCCGTATTTCTCATAATATGCATCGATCGCTGCTTTTAATCTATCATCGATCACAACTTTTCCGTCACATTCTCTGTTATAGAGATGCTCTACGACATCCTGCATATTTACGATTGCTGCGGTCTCAAAACCGTAAAGATCTTTCACTTCATCCAGAGCACACTTTACGCCGCCTTTTCCGACTTCCATACGGTCAAGAGAAACCATCAGTCCGACGATCGTCACATCTGCGGCACCTTTTACCTTCGGAACCGTTTCTTCCATGGATTTGCCGGAAGTAGTAACGTCTTCGATCATGATCACACGGTCACCGTCTTTTAATTTGCTTCCAAGAAAGCTTCCCTTGTCTGCACCGTGATCTTTTTCTTCTTTGCGGTCGGAGCAGTAACGCACTTCTTTTCCGTAAAGTTCACTGTATGCGATTGCAGTCACAACACTAAGCGGGATTCCTTTGTAAGCCGGTCCGAACAGTACGTCAAAATCATCGCCGTATCGATCATGGATCGCTTTTGCATAATATTCACCCAGTTTCTTTAACTGAGAACCGGTCACATAAGCTCCGGCATTCATAAAGAACGGAGATTTTCTTCCGCTTTTCAGTGTGAATTCGCCGAATTTCAGCACATCACAATCTACCATAAATTCAATAAATTCCTGTTTATACTGTTCCATTTCTTATCTCCTTACTGCACGACCCCGACCAGTTCTCTGATGTCGGATACATTTTGTGCTCTCATATATGCTTCGATCCCTTCTGCTACTTTGAGGGTGGTCATCGGATCGATAAAGTTTGCAGTTCCTACAGAAACGGCAGTTGCTCCTGCCAAAATGAACTCCAGGGCATCCTCTGCATTCATGATGCCGCCCATACCGATGATCGGAAGTTTTACTGCCTGTGCGGTCTGATATACCATACGCACGGCAACCGGTTTGACTGCCGGACCGGACATACCGCCGGTCTTGTTTGCCAGGACAAATTTTCTGCGATTAATATCAATCTTCATACCGGTCAGTGTATTGATCAGAGAAAGTGCATCTGCACCGCCTGCTTCTGCTGCCCTTGCTGTTTCCGTGATATCGGTCACATTTGGGCTGAGCTTCATGATAACCGGCTGTTTTGCCACACGTTTGATCTCTTTTGTGATGTCCTCGACAGACTTTGGATTCTGTCCGAAAGCAATGCCGCCTTCTTTGACATTCGGGCAGGAAATGTTGATCTCCAGAAGATCCACCGGTTCGTCTGCCAGACGTTCTACCACTTCACAGTAGTCCTTCGTACTTCTTCCGCAGACATTGACTACGATCTTGGTATCATACTGTTTCAAAAACGGAATGTCACGTTTTACAAATACATCAATGCCCGGATTCTGCAGTCCGATAGCATTTAACATGCCGCCGTAGACTTCTGCCACACGCGGAGTCGGATTGCCCGGCCACGGTACGTTTGCCACGCCCTTTGTGACCACTGCACCAAGCTTTGACAGGTCCACAAATTCACTGTATTCTGCTCCGGAGCCAAAAGTTCCGGATGCTGTCATAACCGGATTTTTCAGTTCAACTCCGGCAATATTTACGCTTGTACTTATCTTTGTACTCACAGTTCCACCTCCGTTGCCAGAAATACCGGTCCGTCTTTGCAGACACGTTTGTTATGTACATGAGAATGATCGTCCACCTCTTTTGACTGGCAGACGCAGGCAAGGCAGGCACCGATACCGCATGCCATACGCTCTTCCATGGAAATCCAGCACTCAATATTCTGTTCCTGTGCATAAGTTTTCAGTGCACGGAGCATCGGAGTCGGTCCGCAGGCATAGATCACATCTGCGGTAAGTTTATTTTCACGGATTGCATCCAGTACATTTCCTTTTGTTCCGGCACTGCCGTCTTCGGTTGCCGCATAAAATGCTGCATTCTGTGCCAGCTCTTCTTTTAAAAACAGCCTGTCATCGCGGTAACCGGCGATCACTGTCTTTTCACCTGAAAGCTGTTTGGAAAGTTCCACCATTGGCGGGATACCGATGCCGCCGCCGATCAGAAATACCTTTTTGCCTTCGGCACGTTCAAGCGGAAATCCATTTCCAAGCGGTCCTAAGATTTCGATCTTATCGCCTTGCTTATACTGTGCAAACTCCGCTGTTCCCTTTCCTGCCACACGGTAAACGATACGAAGTGCCTTCTTTTCTTTATCAATTTCGCACAGACTGATCGGACGCGGCAGAAGTCTGCTGCCATCGTTGCTGTACACGGAAATAAACTGTCCCGGTACAGCCTGCTCTGCGATCTTGTCTGTCTGAAGCCACATACTGTAAATGTCAGGAGCAATGCACTCCTGCTTTAAAACTTCTGCAAGTTCTTTATATTTGCCAGCCATATTAAAATCCTCATTTCTTTTCTTTTTGTCCTGTCAAACCAGGCGGCTGTATGAAATCTGCAAATGCCAATCCCCAGATTTTGAAAACGGCTGCTTATTTTACCCTCTCAAGAGCAGTTCCGATATCTGCGATCATTGCCTCAACAGCTGCTCTGGATGCCTCCGCAAAATGTTCTTCACCGTATTTTGCATACTGCTCCTGTTTGTAAGCAGCAATGATTCCTCTGGATGAGTTTACGATCGCACCAAGTCCGTCTTCGTTGAAGAAGTGTACCAGGTCTGCACCTTTTCCGCCCTGTGCACCATAACCCGGTACCAGGATAAAGGACTTCGGCATGATCTTACGCAGCACTTTACCCTGTTCCGGATAAGTTGCTCCGACAACGGCTCCGATATAGCTGTAATCATCACCCATGCAGTCCTCGCCCCATTTTGCAACCTGCTCACCAACCAGCTCGTAGAGCGGACGGCCGTCGATCAGACGATCCTGAAACTCACCGCTTGACGGGTTGGAAGTCTTGACAAGGATGAACAGACCTTTTTTCTCCTCTTTGCAGACATCTACAAACGGTTTCACACCGTCGGTTCCAAGATATGGATTTACGGTAACAAAATCTTCGTCAAATCCTGCAAAGCTGTTGTTTCCGACTTTGACTTTTCCAAGATGTCCGACTGCATAAGCTGCGGATGTCGATCCGATATCGCCTCGTTTGATATCGCCGATCACAACAAGATCTTTGGATTTACAGTAATCTACGGTCTTTTTAAAGGCCATAAGACCAGGAATACCGAACTGTTCGTACATGGCGATCTGTGGTTTTACTGCCGGGATCAGGTCATACACATGGTCTACGATCTCTTTGTTATACTGCCAGATGGCTTCTGCTGCTCCTTCCAGTGTCTCACCGTGTTCTTCAAATGCACGTTTCTGGATATGAGCCGGTACATAGGAAAGCATCGGATCGAGTCCTACTACGATCGGTGCATGTGTTTTCTGGATCTTCTGGATCAATTTCTGAATCATAATCTTATCCTTTCTTCTGTGGATCCACACATTTGCTGTGTGGAACGGCATTTATCATTCTATTTATCTTTATAAATGACCTTTCCGTCGCAGATCGTCACTTTGACTTTGCCTCGTACGGTTCTGCCGTGGAACGGTGTGTTGCGTCCTTTGGATGCGAAGATATTTTTATCGATCACATACTCTTCGTTCGGATCAATGATGACCACATCGGCGATCTTGCCTTCTGCAAGGGAACCTTTGTCCAGTCCCAGGATTTTTGCCGGATTGTAGCTCATCTTTTCTGCCATCTGCATCGGTGTAAGGTACTCCTTTTCTACCAGCTCGCTGATGGTAAGCGGAACGGCTGTCTCAAGTCCGACAATACCAAACGGTGCTGCCGTAAAGGAACGTCTCTTTTCCTCTTCGCTGTGCGGTGCATGGTCGGTTGCGATCACATCCATAATGTCATCTCGCAGACCTCGTTTTAATGCCTCTACGTCTTTTTTCGTACGCAGCGGCGGGTTCATTTTATAGTTTGCATCGCTGGCATCGACATCTTTGGAGGTCAGTGTAAAATGATGCGGGCATACTTCAGCAGTCACATTTATCCCGTGTTTCTTTGCCTGTCTGACGATTTCCACACTTCCGTAAGTGGAGCAGTGGCACAGATGCAGGTGTGCTCCCGTCTCTCCTGCCAGCATCACATCCCGCACGGCGATGATGTCCTCGACCGCATTGCTGATACCGCGAAGTCCCTGTTTGCGGATATATTCATCATCATTTGCCACACCACCGTCCATCAGGTCGATGTCCTCACAGTGTGCCATGACCGGAACGCCGCATTCTGCCGCAATCTTCATCGCTTCTTTGCAGAGCAGGGAATCCATAACGGATCTGCCGTCTTCACTGATCGCCGGTGAACCTTCTGCTACCATGGAGTCGATATCGGCAAGTTCTTTTCCCTTCTGCCCTTTTGTAATAGCACCGGCCTGCAGTACGTGGATCGGTGCCATCGCTTTTGCCTTGTTGTGTACATAACGGATATTAAGTCTGTCATCTGTTACCGGCTTTGTATTCGGCATCGCCAGCACGGTGGTAAATCCTCCGTGTGCCGCTGCAGCTGCTCCTGTCTCAACCGTCTCCTTGTACGTCTGTCCCGGATCCCTCAAGTGAACATGCAGGTCAATCAGGCCCGGCATAACGTAGCAGCCTTCTGCATCGATCACTTCTTCTGCCTCTTCCTTGATCTCCTGGTCTACCTTTACAATCTTATCCTCCTCGATCAGGATATCGTACCGGCCATCTTTTCTGGTGTCCGGATCAATCACTCTGCCGTTTTTTATCAGTATACTCATCTTTTGGATTCCTTTCTGTAAAACATCCCAAGGCATGCCATGCACACCCAGCATTTTCTTCTATCATTCTACCATACCAGAGGAAATGCCGCAAACCTTTTTTCGTCTCCTTGATTTTTACAAATGCAGATGCTATGATAAGTTTTAAAGAACAGCTGCCGGATTTTGCCGGCAGATACCACGGAGGTAGCTTTATGACTGTAAAACCGCCAGATTTCGGTGGAAAACCGTACCGCTCGCTGGATTATCATCTACGGAACCGTTACGGTGAAAAGATTTACAAAGTCTCTTTAGACGGCGGCATGACCTGTCCGAACCGCGACGGCACGCTCGGAAAGTGCGGCTGTATTTTCTGCAGTGAGGGCGGAAGCGGTGATTTTGCCGGTGACAGGACACACCCGGTTCATCAGCAGATTGAGGAACAGAAGACTCGCCTTTCCCCGAAATTTCCGGCAACGCATTTTATTGCCTATTTTCAGGCTTACACCAATACTTACGCTCCGCTTTCATATCTGGAGCGTATTTTTACAGAGGCGATTGAACACGAAGACATCGTCGGACTTTCGATCGGCACAAGACCGGACTGCCTGCCGGACGAGACGCTGGATCTGTTATCGGAGCTGAATAAAAAGAAACCGGTCACGGTAGAGCTTGGGCTTCAGACGATCCATGAACGAACAGCCGCTTTTATCCGCAGAGGCTATAAACTTTCCTGTTTTGAAGATGCACTTGAAAAACTGCAGGAACGTAAATTAGAGACGGTCGTTCATACGATTCTTGGTCTTCCGGGCGAAACTAGAGAAGATATCCTGGAGACCATGCGTTACTTAAATGCACACCACATTGACGGCATCAAGCTGCAGCTGCTCCATGTGCTGAAACACACCGATCTGGCAGCTTATTATGGGCAGAGCGGATTTCACATTTTATCGGAAGATGAATACATTGATCTTGTGATCCGCTGTCTGGAAGTGCTCTCGCCGGATATCACGATCCACCGCCTGACCGGGGACGGTCCGAGCGATCTGCTGATCGCACCGCTCTGGAGCCTGAAAAAACGCAGCGTCCTCAACCATATCCACCACGAACTGAAAGTCCGTGATACCTGGCAGGGACGTCTGTTTACCGAATGAAATTCAAGTCGGACACAGTTGAGACCTGACACGCTTTTGCAGAGATTTTTTACATAAGGAGGCATTTTATGGCTGAACCATTTACGCTTTATAAATTAATTATCTTATATATGCTTGACCGCGTGGATTTTCCGCTTACAAACAGCCAGATTTCCAGTTTTCTGCTCGACCGCGGCTACACAAACTATTTCACGCTGCAGCAGGCTTTTTCAGAACTGGAAGAAGCCAATCTTGTTAAGCCACAGACCATCCGCAATACCACACAGTTTCAGCTGACAAAGAGCGGACGCGAGGCACTTGGCTATTTCTGTGACCGCATCCCGAATGCAATCCAGGAGGAAGCCGATCAGTATCTTCAGGAACACAAGCTTGAGCTGCGAAATGAGGTTTCTGTCACGGCGGATTATTACCGTACCACGGCAAAAGAATATGCCGTACACTGTGTCATAAAAGAAAAAGAGTCCGATCTGATCGACCTGACTCTTACGGTTCCGGACAAAAAACAGGCAGAAGCTATGTGCAAGTCCTGGAAAAACAAATGCGAAATGGTCTACCAGTTTCTGATGACACAGCTCTCCTGAACACCGGGCAGAATTGAAGTTCGAAGTACAGAAGCATTCTGCCCTGCATTTTATTCTTCATGCAGCCAGTCCAGATGCTTCCTGATCTGCTGCTCATATCCGCTGTCACTTGGCTCATAAAACTTCACTTCGCCGAGTTCATACGGCAGATAACGCTGCTTTGAGAAATGTTTCGGGAAATCGTGGGCATATTCATAAGCAATGCCCCTCCCCAGCTTCCCTGCTCCGCCATAATGTGCATCCTGCAGATACGGCGGCACGGAAGCTTTTTTATTTTTCACCGATTCCATTGCCGAAAAGATCGCATTCGTTGCTGCATTGCTCTTCGGAGCACATGCCACATAGATTGCTGCCTGAGAAAGGATCAGCTGCGACTCCGGCATACCGACACGCTCGACAGCCTGTGCCGCCGCAACTGCCACCTGAAGTGCCTGCGGATCTGCATTGCCGACATCTTCGGATGCACAGATCATGATCCTTCTGGCGATAAAGGTCACACTTTCTCCGGCATAGAGCATTCTTGCCAGATAATAAACTGCCGCATCCGGATCTGATCCCCGCATACTCTTGATAAAAGCAGAGATCGTATCGTAGTGATTATCTCCCGCCTTATCGTAGCGGATCACACGTTTCTGGATACACTCTGATGCCACGTCGATCGTAAAGTGGATTTTCCCGTCTGCAGAACGCTCCGTTGTCAGCACACCAAGCTCTACAGCATTGAGTGCAGACCTGGCATCGCCGTCTGCCGCTTCTGCCAGAAAATCTGCCGCTTTCTCATCCATGCAGACATCATATGCCCCCATACCGCGTTCGCTGTCCGTGACCGCACGCAAAATCAGTTTTTTGATATCTTCTTTTTCAAGCGGTTTCAGTTCAAAAACTTTGGATCTGGAAAGCAAAGCACCGTTGACTTCAAAATAAGGATTCTCCGTTGTCGCCCCGATCAGCACCAGTGTCCCGTCCTCAACAAACGGAAGTAAATAGTCCTGCTGCCCTTTGTTAAAACGATGGATCTCATCTACAAACAGAATCGTCCTCTTTCCATACATGCCCATCCTCTGTTTTGCCTCGGCAACGACTTCTTCCATATCTTTTTTACCTGCCACCGTAGCATTGATCTGCGTAAAAGCCGCACTCGTTGTACCGGCGATCACTTTTGCGATCGTTGTCTTTCCGGTTCCCGGCGGTCCGTAAAAAATAACGGAACTGAGTTTATCTGCTTTGATCGCCCGGTAAAGCAGTTTATCTTTTGCCAGAATATGCTGCTGTCCGACAATCTCATCCAATGTCCTGGGCCGTATCCTGGAAGCAAGCGGTGCTTCACTCTCCATTTTCGTTTCTCTCATATAATCAAATAAATCCAAAGTTCTTCCTCCCCTCCTGTGTTTCTTTTTCGTTTGAAAGATACCGCACAAGTAACTCCGTCACAAAGTAACTTTCTATAACATCCTGTCATTCCAGTACAAGCTTATCTGCTGTTACAAATGTATAGCCCTGCTCCTTTAACAGATCCACGATCCGAAGTGCCGCTTCCACCGAAGCTTCATAGCGGTCATGCAGCAGGATAATGGCATTTTCTTTTGCCTCAGACATCACTTTTTCTACGATCTGATCCGCATTTTCTGTTTTCCAGTCCAGCGGATCGATGGTCCAGAGCACCGGAAACATCCCAAAACCGCACTCCAGGTTTTTGTTCCATGCCCCAAAAGGAGGTCTGATATATTCGGTGTCATAGCCGACAATGCTTCTGACCAGCTCGCTCGTTTTTGTAATCTCTTCACATGCCTGTTTATCCGACATTTTTGTAACGTCCACATGGGACCAGGTATGGTTTCCGATCAGATGTCCATCTTCTGCCATCTGCTTTACCAATTCTTCATTTCCTTCGATATTTTCCCCGATCAGAAAAAAGGTTGCCTTTACGCCTCGTTTTCGCAGACCGTCCAGCAGCTTTTTCGTATAGACCGGATGTGGTCCGTCGTCGAAAGTCAGGGCAATCTCAGGCGGAATATCCGCTGATGCCGGAAGTGATCTTTCACACCAGCGGATATATTCCACACTGCCGATTCCGATTCCGGCAAGCAGTACAAACAGATAGATGTGAAAAAGCATGTTTTTCCAGTTTCTGTATAAAAATCCTTTCACCGGAATTTCGCCCTTTCCGTTTCTTTCATGCTATCCTATGTCTGCCGGAATCCTTCTATGCTATGTTTTATGATCTTACTTTGCCTGCCGCAATGCCTCCTTTTGCCAGCAGCTTGCTGTAAGCTTTCTTTTTGTTCTTCGGCACTTTTACGGTTACTTTTTTCGAAACGCCCTTAAATGCTGCCTTTTCTACTTTCTTCAGAGATTTCACTTTCTTCAGGCTGATGTTCTTTAACTTTTTATCGCCTTTGAATGCATTTTTGCTGATGGTCTGCAGTTTGCTGCCGTTCACGGTAACTTTCGTCAAGTTTTTGCAGTTTTCAAATGCACTTCTGCCAATCTTTTTCACATTGCCTCCGATGAGCACGGAAGTCATCTTTTTATTGCCCTTAAAGGCGTTTGCCGCAATACTGGTCACTTTGTAAGTCTTACCATTTGCTTTGATCGATGCAGAAATTTTTACGGCTTTCTTTGTTTTGCCCTTTGCTGCCATGCTCTTTACTTCCACGGTGTCATTTCCGGTGATCGTGTAGTTGAACACTCCAGCTGCATCTGCGATCACATCTCCGATCTTTCCGGCAGAACCAGAAGTGTTCTGGTCGGATTTGTTGTCCTTTGGTTTTTCGGTCTGATTTGGCTTTTCGGTCTGATCCGGTTTCTCCGTCTGGTTCGGTTTTTCCGTTTCATTCGGCTTTTCGGTCTGGTTCGGTTTTTCTGTCTCAGTCGGTTTTTCCGTCTCAGTCGGTTTTTCTGTTTCAGTCGGCTTGTCTTCTCCTGTTTTTTCCGGAAGGGTCAGTCTGATCTGTGCCGCACTGCTGAAACATTTTCCTGCTTGTTCGGAAGTTGCATCCTTTACGACAAATTTCACATATTTTGCGGTAACTGGTTTGTCAAAAGAAGCCAGTTTCCAGGAAGTGTCTGCCGTCCAGTTTCCTTCTGCCGCTTTTGTATAATTCTCGCCGTCCATACTGGTGTAGATCTCGTAAGCTTTTATGATACCGTTAAGACCTCCGCCCTGTCTTGGCTGATAACGAAGTCCGCCAAGTTTGACTGCCTCTTCCATTGTAAAAATCAGATAATGTTTCTCGTAGGAAGCCACGTCGGCTGCATTTGTGTAGTTGGTATGCCAGATTGTATCGGAACTTCCATCCAGGACATTGGCTGCTGCACCGTTCTCCTGGCTTGTCTCTTCCGAACCTGCTGTTACAGTCACTTTTCCGGTGTAATCGTTTGCACCATTTGCTGCCGGATCTTTGGAACTGTAATTTTTCAGGATATCTTCCCCGAGTTCTTTTAAGTTTTTGCCGGATGCCTCTGTCGTGTATTCTGTGTGACTTCTTGCAAATGCCCACTCAAAAGCAAACCAGTTGATATTCTGCGTGCTTTCGCCTTTCAGTTCTGCCTTTTTCTGATTGATCCACATCGTCCAACGCTGTTTGTAGAAGTCCTGTGTAAGACCTGCCCACTGACGGTTGGAGTAGTCTTTCAGTCCGCCGCTCTCTGCCTGCGGATAAGAAGCCCAAGTAGTTACCAGCGATTTTGCATTCAGTTCGTAGATATCTTTTGTGAAGTCATCGTCACCCTCTGCCAGTTTCTTCGCCTGTTCTGTCCAGGTTCCAAACAGGAATTCTTTTCTGGTTCCGAGCACTTCTTCCACTTTGTCGATCAGGCTTAAAAACTGATTGGATGCCTCGTTAAATTTCGCAATATCACCGGACCGATAAGCACTTACCATCTCTCTGTGATATTTCTGGGAAGAGTTTGACAGTACCTGTTTGAGAACATCTGCCAGATCATAAAGATAACCGTCGCTGTTTTTCAGGGTATCGTAATCTTCAAGCAGCAGCTCTGCTGCTTTTTCCAGCTCTTCCATATCGTAGCCGATCACTGCATTTCCCCAGGTTGATGCCGCACCGATACTTTCTGCCGGGCGTGCATTGATGTAGGACTCCGGTGCACCCTGACCACGCATGTTCAGTGATGCCTTGTAAACGGTGTTTTCGAGGATCTTCATTGCCTCATACGCAGGTTCACTCTTGGATCCGTAACGTCTTGTCACATAATCTTTGAGCCACTGGTCGGTGTCGATCTCTGTCAGCGTTTTTGTTGCATCGTCACACCATACAGTTTCAAATAATAAATCATAAAGGACCGGGTTGTTCTGAGAACCTTCCGGTGTAATACCGATACCGGTCAGCATTTCACTGTTGTTTGCCGCATCGACAACACCGCTGACAATATTGTCCATATGTCCGTGCAGTCCCATACGTCCGCCGAAGTTGTTCAGCATACAGTAAACCCACGGTGTCTTCTGAAACTCTTTTCCGCCGGAGTAACTGCTGTCGTTCCAGTGTGTGTCCTTCTCTGCATAAAGATCCAGCACAAGTGCGTGCTCTTTTCTTCCGTTCAGTCCGTTTATCAGTCCGCCACTCGGGTTGCCCTGCCATGCCTGGATCACCCAGACTGCATCCTTGTCAAACTCCAGCATGGAATTTAACACTTCTGAACTTACATCACTTGTGGACATGTCACCGGTATTTCCGCCCTCATGGAATGGATCTGTCGCATAATAATGTGTTACATTTCCATAGACATTTTTCTGACACTCATAAAATAATTTTGCATAGTTATCGTATGCCGCTGTGGTGGTACGCAGCATGTACGGACGCTGGAAGGAGCACCAGGTTCCCTGTGGGATCACATCGTTGCCTGTCAGTGCATACGCTCCTTTTGCCTTGCTCTGCACATCAACCGGAACCATGCCGCTGTATCCCTGAAGGATCGGCTGCATGCCGAGTTTCCGCATGATCAGCTGGTTCTTTCTTGCAAGCTCCGTTCTCTTGGTAAACCAGGAGTCATGGACCGGTCCGCCGTATCCGGAAAGGTTTGCCATATATGCCCATGCATAGTAGGCAGGTCCTGCGATATAATCTTTGATCTCTTCATGCGTATAGCCAAGTGCACTTAAAAATTCTCTCCAGACTTCTTCCTGTCCGGTGATATCCAGAACGATGTTGACACCATTGAGTGCCAGCCAGTCAAGTTCTTTTCTCCACTCATCCTCGCCCCAGAATGCCATCGAGTAGGACATCGTACAGTAGTTGTACGCATAACGCAGTGCCACTTTGCACTCTTTATGTACTTTTGATCCGACTTTTACAATACTTTTTGGCATCGTTACCTGATCACCGACCTGGGTGATGCTCACCTTGCAGTAATATTTCAGATAATAGTTCAGGCCGTTTGCGATCGTCACACCGCTGTTGCCGGTGATCTTCACTTTACCGTCCACATCTTCGATCTCATAATAATCGGCTGCACCTTCTGCCTTGTCTTTTACTTCAAAGGTAAACCAGTTTTTGTACTGCTTACCAAGGTTACGGCTGACAATACCATAAACTTCATCGATCGTATCCTGCGTGGTAACTTCTGTATTGTATGCGGATTCTACATAGGAAACCGGTGCCTGAAATGCGGCTTTTTTTGCTTCCCCGCTCTTTGTTCCGAGGATACGAACTTCATTCAGCACGGCTTTGGAACTTGCAGAATTGTAGGAAAGCAGGATACGCACACTGCTTGCTTTCTTTCCTTCTGCCTGATAAACCTCTCCTCCATCCGGACAGGCATCGGTGCCGGTTTTTTCCGCAAGTTTGCTGTAATTCTGACCATCGTTGCTGTAGTACAGCGAATACTGGGAATAGCCGTTTTTCGGGGTGTAAACTTCAATCCTTGACAGATCATACTCTGCTCCGAGATCAAAATCCACATATGCCGGATACTGGTCTGCACTCCAGGTATTGCTTAAATTTCCGTCAACAATGCGGTTCAGGGTGTCCTGACTGTAGTTGCTGTGCAGTGCGGTACTTTTCCATACGATATTTTCAGTATCCGCCTCTGCGATCGTTGCTTTGTTTGCAAGGATCTGGAACTCTGCCAGAGACAGGATGTTATTTTTTCCGTCATCGTTTGCTGCCTCAAAAACAGCCTTTACGGATTCGTATTCCAGATCTTTGACAGCAGAATCCACATCAGCTGCGTTGATCTTTACTTTGTTTGCATCACCGGTATTGATGTTTCCGGTCGCAAACGGCAGTGTTTCATAAGAGCCGTTTTTTATTGCTTTTCCGTAAAGCTTATAGGTATAGGATGCATTTTGATTGTCCTTTGGCAGTGCCAGAATGATCTGACGCATTTTCTGCTCTACGCCAAAACCAACTTCTGCAAAGGTCTCACTGCTGCCGGCTGCAAAGGTTTTCTCCTGAAGAGGAGATGCCGTTGTCTCATCGTTGTCGGTGATTTTTGCTTTGTCTGCGGATGCATTGACTTCGCTTTTCAGTGTCAGACTCTGCTTTCTGGTAGCAGCGATGTTTTCCAGTTCAACTGTTTCTTCCGCACCGTTATCAATATAAATTTCTGCCTCTGCGATCGCCGGCCAGAAACCGCCGGTTGCACCATTGTTCTTCGGATTGGAAAGTTCCACATACAGATGGGTCATCGCCTGGGCATTTTCAAATTCAAATGTATAACCATCGTCAAATTTTGCAGTCTTTGTAGATCCGGGTACACCGACCAGATCACTCGTTACGTTGTTCAGTGCATACTTCAGTGATACATCCACGCTCCACGGTGTATGGCCGGATTCGAATTTCAGCACTATTTTTTTCACACATTTCGTGTTTGCCTTCGGCAGTGCAAACGTTACCGTACATGGCCAGTTCGCCCCGTTATTCACCCACAAACTAGAAGGATTTCCATCCACCAGATTTTCCTTGACGTTGGCTCCTTCCTCGCTTGGAACGCTGATTTCACAGTCGGCTGCGATATTGGAAAGACCGCTCCCTGCCTGTGTCTTCACTTTCTGCTCCTGCACCTGTGCATTCTGGACTGGTGCAGCCATTGCCCCAATGCTTCCTGCCGGAACTGCCGTGAACATCATTACAGAAGCAAGCAGAACACTTAAAACTTTTTTTCCTTTCATAAATTTCCTCCATCTTTTGTTTTATTTTCCGTTACCCTCTTTTATTTTCCAAACAGTCCCTGGAAAAATTTTACGATCGCATCGATGATGCGTGTAAAGAAATTTCCTACACTTTCTTTATCTACATGAAAATCCAGATTTTCCAGTTTCTGATACAGATCTTTTGCCTGATCTTTCAGTTTGTCCACATCCAGATCCAGTCCCTCTATCTTTTTCATCAATTTTGCGATCTGCTGCTGATTTTCTTCGGAAAGCTGAATATCCAGCTGCTCGCATGCCTGATCTACCACATTTTGAATATCCTCTGCACTGGTCAGTTTGTTTTCTGCCACTTCCTGTTTCACCAGTGCCATCAGATCTTCTGCTTTTTCCGAATCTCCGATATCCTCCACCAGTTTGCCTGTCAGAACCAGTTCATCGTTTGCCGCATCGAGATTCTCATCGTCAATCTCTTCCCCGGTCATGGTCTCATACGCCTTGATCGCACCGACCAGTGCCGCCGTTCCGGAAATCGAAAACGGTCCTGCCACCGTGATATCCGCATCTTCGATGCCGGCCGTCAAAAGTGCATTGCGATACATACCTTCGGTACAGTAGGAAATATTTTTCGTTGTTACATGGATGCCGTTTCCGGCTTCTTTTCCAACGACCAGAACCGATGACAACGCTCTGGTGCCGATGATCGAAGCATCCAGATACTTATCCAGATATTCATGTTCATCCGCATTGGTGATGCTGATGATATCATAATCATCCACGTTGATGTCACTAAGTCCGAGCAAAGATAAAACCTTCATCTGTTCCTGTGGGCTTAAATCCGCTCCCAGTGCAAGATATGGCTTGTCGATGACTGCATCCACGCGGTCTGCAAAGACCGTGACACCAGAAGTAAGCAGCATTGTCGCTGCCAGAAGTACTGCTGTAAGTTTTTTTCTCATATATTCTCCCCTTTCTGTCTGAATAAATGCCATACAAATTGCTGCCTTACAAAGTAATTCTTACCATTCGTCAAACGGATATTCTCAATCCGTTTTGCTGCCTGATTTAGTTAAAAAAGCGAACGCCGTGAAACGTCCGCTCTCTTATTCTAAAATTTGGCAAACTCATCTGCAAGTGCCGCAAATTCTTTTAAGGTCAATGTCTCCCCACGTACATTTGCCGGAAAACCAAGCTTTTCAAAAGCTGTCTGGATCTGTTCTTTCGTTGCTGCAATCTCCGGTGAATTATTCAGGCCGTTGAGCAGCGTTTTTCTTCTCTGGTTAAAAGAAGCTCGGATGATCCGGAACATCAGACTTTCATCCTTTACCGTGGTAGGCGGATTTTCATGCAGGGTCAGTCGGATGACCGCACTTCCGACATTCGGACGCGGCATAAAGCAGTTTGGCGGTACATTTGCCACGATATATGGCTCTGCATAAAACTGCACTGCCAGAGACAGTGCCCCGTAATCTTTGGTGCCCGGTCCTGCCTGCATACGCATGGCAACTTCTTTCTGAACCATAACAGTAATGCTCTTTACCGGCACATGACTCTCGAAAAGTCCCATGATGATCGGTGTGGTGATATAATACGGAAGATTTGCCACTACTTTGATCGGTCTGCCCTGATTGTATTCATCCGCAAGTTTCGCAATGTCCAGTTTCAGGACATCTTCATTGATCACGGTTACATTTTCGTAATCTGCCAGCGTCTCAGAGAGGATCGGAATCAAGTTGCGGTCGATCTCCACTGCCACAACTTTTCCGGCTGCCTCTGCCAGATACTGCGTCATCGTTCCGATACCAGGTCCGATTTCCAGTACACAGTCATCCTTTGTGATATCTGCCGAAGCGATGATCTTGTTCAGCACATGGGCATCGATCAGAAAATTCTGCCCGAATTTCTTCTGAAAGGCAAAATCATATTTTTTAATTACTTCTATGGTTTTCTGTGGATTTGATAATTTCTCCATTTTTTCCTGCCTTTCAGTCTGTGATGCGGTACATATTTCTTGCATTTTCGTAAGTAACCTGCTCTGCCTCTTCTCTGGAAATGCCCTTTAACTCTGCGATCATGTCGAGCACATAGGAAATATAGGCAGAACAGTTGCGTTTTCCGCGAAACGGCACCGGTGCCAGATATGGGCAGTCTGTCTCCGTCAGAATCCGCTCAAGTGGAATACTCTCCACCACTTCTTTTAAAACTCTTGCATTTTTAAACGTGACAACACCGCCGACCCCGATGTAATAGCCCATCTTGATATACTCTTTTGCCATCTCTTTCGAGCCGGAAAAACAATGTATCACACCTCCGGTCGTTCCGGCGTGCTCACTTTTGATCAAATCAAACGTATCCTGTGCGGCCTCGCGGCTGTGCACTATGATCGGAAGATCTACCTCTTTTGCAAGCTCCATCTGCCGTTCAAACCATTCCTTCTGAAGCTCGTGCGACTCTTTATCCCAGTAATAATCAAGACCGATCTCGCCGACTGCGACTGTTTTTTTCATGGCACACATTTCCCTGAGCTGCTGCATCTTCGCCTCATCCAGTTCACCGACGTGATCCGGATGCACGCCGACTGCCGCATAGACATGCGGATAACGCATAGAAAGCTCCACACTGTCCTTTGCCCCCTGAAAACTTGCACCTACGTTTACAATACAACCGACACCCTGCTCTTCCAGCGTGGAGAGCAGGCGGTCTCTGTCTTTGTCAAATGCCTCATCATCATAATGAGCGTGACTGTCAAAAATCATACCTTCTTTTCCTCTTAGCAGATCTCTGCTCCGGACGGCATTTTCTTTTCCGGTACCATCAGAGAAAGTTCTCCGTTCTCATCCTCTGCACACAGCAGCATACCTTCCGAAAGAACTCCGGCAAGTTTTGCAGGTTTTAAGTTTACCAGTACCATGACTTTTTTGCCGACCATCTCTTCCGGTGTGTAATGTGCCTTGATTCCGGATACGATCTGTTTTACCTGGCTGCCGATCTTAACCTGAGAGCAGAGCAGTTTTTTGGATTTTTTCACTGCCTCACAGGAAATGATCTCGCCTACCTGGAACTGCATCTTGCCGAATTCTTCAAATGTGATCTCCTCTTTCGGCTCGATATCAATGCCTTTTTCCTCTTCTTTTACTTCTTCTTTTGCCGGATGAAGCTCTGCAACTTTTGCCATCACTTCATTGATATCCATACGTGCAAAGAGGATTTCCGGTTTCTCGGTTACTTTATTGCCTGACGGATACAGACCAAAGGTATCCATCTGGGAAAGCTTGCGTTTCTGTGCTCCGAGCTGTGCCAGTACTTTATCGGAAGTTTCCGGCATGAAGGATTCCAGAAGGGTTGCTCCAACGCTGATGGACTCTACCAGATTGTAGAGAACCGTTGCCAGACGCTCTTTTTTTGCCTCGTCTTTTGCCAGTGCCCACGGCATTGTCTCGTCGATGTATTTGTTGCAGCGTTTAAACAGTGTAAAGATTTCGGTGATCGCATCTGCCACACGCAGCTCTTCCATTTTTGCAATGACTTTGTTCGGTGTTTCCAGAACAACTTTCTTTAATTCTTCATCCACCGGCTCGTTTACGTTCTTATTTTCTACCACGCCGCCGAAATATTTATTGGACATGGAAACCGTACGGTTTACCAGGTTTCCGAGGGTATTTGCCAGGTCAGAATTCATACGCTCTACCATCAGCTCCCAGGAGATCACACCGTCGTTTTCAAACGGCATCTCATGCAGAACGAAGTAACGCACGGCATCCACGCCAAAGAAATCAACCAGCTCATCGGCATACAGTACATTTCCTTTGGATTTGCTCATCTTGCCGTCGCCCTGCAGCAGCCACGGATGTCCGAATACCTGTTTCGGAAGCGGCAGATCCAGTGCCATCAGAAAGATCGGCCAGTAAATGGTATGGAAACGGATGATATCCTTACCGATCAAATGCAGATCTGCCGGCCAGTCTTTCTTGAACTGCTCGCTGCTGTTTCCGTCACAGTCATAACCGATACCGGTAATGTAGTTGGTCAGTGCATCCAGCCATACATAAACGACATGTTTCGGATCGAAATCTACCGGAATACCCCATTTAAAGGAAGTACGGGATACGCACAGATCCTGAAGTCCCGGAAGAAGGAAGTTGTTCATCATCTCATTTTTTCTGGAAACCGGCTGGATAAATTCCGGATGGGTGTTGATATGCTCAATCAGACGGTCTGCATATTTGCTCATACGGAAGAAATAAGCTTCTTCTTTTGCAGGCTGCACTTCACGTCCGCAGTCCGGACATTTGCCGTCCACCAGCTGAGACTCGGTAAAAAAAGACTCGCAAGGTGTACAGTACATACCTTCATAATGTCCCTTGTAAATATCTCCCTTATCGTACAGTTTTTTGAAGATCTTCTGTACCTGTTTTTCGTGGTCTGCATCCGTTGTACGGATAAATTTATCGTAAGATGTGTTCATCAGATCCCAGATTCTTCTGATCTCTGTGGAAACTTCATCCACAAAAACCTTCGGTGTCACACCTTTTTCTTCTGCTTTCAGCTCAATCTTCTGACCGTGTTCATCGGTTCCGGTCTGGAAGAACACATCATATCCCTGCTCTCTCTTAAAACGGGCAATGCTGTCTGCCAGGACGATCTCGTAAGTGTTTCCGATATGCGGTTTGCCGGATGTATAGGCAATCGCAGTTGTCATATAAAATTTCTTTTTATCCATTTCTGCCTCCTGTATAATAAGCTGTTGGGAGCAAGTTTTTGCCCCCAACAGCTTTTAACGCTTATTTCTACCGTAACATACGACGGTTTTTCTGTCAAGATTTCCTGACTGTGAAGTTATGGAACGGTTATACGACTTCTTAGAAATAACCAAAGTTTTTGCTCTTTGTATTCCAATAGTAGAGTCTTCCGGATTTATTGACCTTGGAGCCGTTTTTCTTTTTGGTTTCTACATACATATAGTAAGTCTTCTTCGGGTTGATCTTTTTGCCTTTAAATTTACGGATGGTCAGCTTTGTGGTGTTCTTGCCGACCGATTTTACTTTTTTATAACCTTTTTTCGGCTTTGTGGAGATATACACATCATATCCACTTGCTCCGCCGACTTTTCCCCACTGGAAGCTCAGGCTGCCTTTTTTCACCTTGATGCTTGTCTCTTTGATACGTGCCTGGTTGAAACACTGGATCTTTGCCTTCGGTGTAGCATAAGTCTTTCCATTTACCGTCTTGAAAGCCTGAATGGTTACCGTGTAAACTTCATCTTTCATCTTATCGAAATATGCACTGTAAGCATAGCTGTTCAGTTTCTGTGTCTTGCCGACACGTCTGCCTTTGCTGTTATACAGGGTCACTTCCACCCGATCTGCAGTCTCAACTTTATCCCAGGTTACTTCCAGCTTGTTGATAAAGTACCACCAACGCTCCTGTCTGAAATTATGGACGGCTGCCGGGATTGTCTCAACCTGTCCGCTTACCGGTGAACTTGTTTTTGTTCCATTTGATGTGTAAGCTTCTACACGCACATTGTAACGCTTACCATCTTTCAGTCCTGTCAGTGTATAGGATGGTGTCTTGGATTTTCCAACCAGCTTCATATCACTGTAACTTTCTCCAAGATAAATATTATATCCTTCTGTTGTAAGTGTATTCATAGAGCTTGCATACGTCTGTTCCCAAGTGATACTTGCACTGTTTTTAGTCATGGCTGTCTGCTGAAGATTCCCCAGTGACACATAATAATATGCATTCTCTGCTGCCTGTACCTGTTTTGCTCCGGTTCCTGCTACAGTTCCGACACTTCCTGCTGCCAGAATCATTGCCGTAAGAAGCATCATACTAAGTTTTTTTCCTTTTTTTATCATATTGTTCCTCCTTTGCCCTGTGTTGTGGTTTTGGGTTCTGAATTTTTTTAAAATTAACTCAATGAGTCATACGTGATTTTTCCGTGCCTTGCACTCTCAAAATCACGAAAACATTCGAAATCCGCTCATTTTTTTACAAAAATGGCTACTTTCTCATGTTTTTGCGGTCCCCATAGACACAAACACGTATGCAAGCATCCGTTTTGTGTCCATTTGTCCCTTTGACTCATTATATCATTTTTCTGCTTCCACCGCTACTCTTTTCGGCAATGGCAGGAAAATTTTTTCCACAATCAAGAAGGAACACATCATCAGCATTGCACCGATCACAAACCGCACACCCGGATGTTCTCCAAGAATCAGGATTGAGAGAATACATCCAAATACGCTCTCAAAAGAAAGGATCACGCCGCTTGTGGAAGTTTTCACATATTTCTGTCCAAACACACTGAGCAGATATGGCACAACCGTGCAGAAGACCGCCAGATAAGCGATGCTTCCGATGTTCATGCCGGACATGGCTGCCGGATGTGGCTCCAGGATCATCGCTGCCACAAGTCCCAAAATGCCGCCCGTCCCGATCTGAAGCATATTTAACAGAAAGCCGTCCTCTTCCCTTGCAAAAATCCCGGTCACAACAATATGGATCGCATAACACACTGCCGAGAGCAGCGAGATTAGATCTCCTTTGTTGACCCCGTCAAAACTTCCAAGCAAAATAAAGCCAAGTCCTACAATACAGACAAGTGCCGCCAGAATATCCGCCCTCTGCGGCTTTTTCCCGCGGATCACCCAGTAAATAAGCGGCAGGATCGCCACATAAGATCCTATAATAAAGGAAGATTTGGAAGAGGTCGTGTACTGCAGTCCGACCGTAAAGAACAGAAATTCAAAATACAGGACAATGCCCATGATGATGCCACGCTTTAACGTGCGGATGCTCATTTTTTTCATTCTTGGGATACAGACCAGAGTCATAATGATACCCGCCAGCAGAAAACGAAAGGCCAGAAGCCAGATCGGAGAGACATTCTCCAGCGTGTCTTTTAACACGCAAAAGGCACTGCCCCAGGTGAAGGCCGCCAGGAACAGTGCGAAAATTGCCATTGATTTTTTCATTTATTTTCCTTTGTAATACTAAAGAGATGCCCACGAATTGCTCCGTCACAAAGTAACTCTCGCAATTTTCAGATGAACTGGTTTGTTTTTTCATCGTAGTGATAATCTATGCTGTCCATTTTCTCCAGAAGTTTCTGCCGGTTCAGTCCGCGGCAGGTACACAGTGCCTCCAGTGATTCATAATAATCACGCAGCTGTGTGTTTACATAGCTCAACAATATCATCGGATCTTTTGGAATCATACTTTACTCCTTTTTGCATACTTATGGAATTCCGGAGCGTCACTTCCAATCTCTGTGCCAGCCTGACATCTCTGTCCCGTTATCACATCATTCGACTTTCATTACTTCCGCTGCCAGTTTTCCGTCTTTGAGACCGATCACGATGGTGTCTTCTGTCTGTACATTTCCAGAAAGGATCATCCTTGCTGCCAGTGTCTCCACATTTTTCTGGAGGAAACGTTTCAGAGGTCTCGCACCATAGACCGGATCATAACCACCGTCTATGATATAGCTTTTTGCTTCATCCGTCAACTCCAGCCTGATCTCCTGGTCTGCGAGTCTGCGGTTCAGATCTGCCATCATCAGATCAACGATATTGCCGATGTTTTCTTTTGTCAGCGGCTTGAACATGATGATTTCATCCAGACGGTTTAAAAACTCCGGTCTGAAATGTGCCCGCAGGTCGTTCATGACCAGATCCTGGCTCTCCTGACGGATACTTCCGTCCGGCTCAATGCCATCCAGCAGATAAGACGAACCAATGTTAGAAGTCATGATCAGAATCGTATTCTTAAAGTCTACGGTTCTGCCCTGGGAATCGGTGATACGTCCGTCATCCAGTACCTGAAGCAGTACGTTAAAGACATCCGGATGTGCTTTCTCGATCTCATCAAACAGTACAACTGAGTACGGTTTTCTTCTGACTGCTTCTGTCAGCTGTCCACCTTCTTCATATCCTACATATCCTGGAGGTGCTCCTATCAGACGGGACACAGAATATTTCTCCATGTATTCACTCATATCAATACGCACCATATTCTGCTCATCGTCAAACATACTTGCTGCCAGTGCTTTTGCCAGCTCTGTCTTGCCGACGCCGGTAGGACCAAGGAAAAGGAACGAACCGATCGGCTTGGTCGGATCTTTGATACCGGCTTTGGAACGGATGATCGCATCGGTCACTTTTCTGACACCATCTTCCTGTCCAATGACACGTTTGTGCAGCTCATCATCCAAATGCAGGATCTTGGTACGCTCACCTTCGGTCAGTTTTGCGACCGGGATGCCGGTCCATCTGGAAATGATCCTTGCAATCTCTTCATCGGTTACACGGTCATGTACCAGCGACAGATCTTTGCTTTTTACCTTTTCTTCTTCAATCTCCAGCTGTTTCTGAAGTTTCGGCAGTTCGCCGTACTGCAGTTCTGCTGCTTTGTTCAGATCATAGCTTCTCTGTGCTTTTTCGATCTCTTTGTTCATATTTTCAATCTTTTCACGCAGCACGGACAGATTCTCTACAGAATGTTTTTCATTGTCCCACTGAGCTTTTTTGCCCGCAAAAGATTCTCTCTGCTCTGCCAGCTCTTTCTGCAGATTTTCCAGACGCTCCGCACTTAATTTATCGGTTTCCTTTTTCAGTGCTGCTTCCTCAATCTCCATCTGCATGATTTTTCTTCGCTGTTCATCCAGCTCCGTTGGCATGGAATCCAGCTCGGTCTTAATCAGGGCACATGCTTCATCCACCAGGTCAATGGCTTTATCCGGCAGGAAACGGTCGGAAATATAACGATGGGAAAGGGTTGCTGCTGCTACCAGTGCACTGTCTGTGATCTTTACACCATGATAAACTTCATAACGGTCTTTCAATCCACGCAGAATGGAAATCGTATCTTCCACGCTCGGTTCATCTACCATAACCGGCTGGAATCTTCGCTCCAGTGCGGCATCCTTTTCAATGTACTGACGGTACTCATCCAGTGTTGTCGCACCGATGCAGTGCAGCTCACCTCGTGCCAGCATTGGTTTTAACATATTGCCGGCATCCATCGCTCCGTCTGTCTTTCCGGCCCCGACGATCAGATGCAGCTCATCGATAAAGAGGATGATCTGACCTTCGCTCTTTTTGACCTCTTCCAGAACAGCTTTCAGTCGTTCTTCAAACTCGCCGCGGTATTTGGCACCTGCTACCAGTGCTCCCATATCCAGTGAGAAAATTTTTTTATCTTTCAGTCCTTCCGGCACATCACCTCGGACAATACGCTGTGCCAGCCCCTCTACAGCTGCCGTTTTACCAACACCAGGTTCACCTATCAGCACCGGATTGTTTTTCGTTTTTCTGGAAAGAATACGGATCACATTGCGGATTTCCGCATCTCGTCCGATCACCGGATCCAGTTTCTGATTTCTTGCTTTTTCCACCAGATCCTGGCCATATTTATTTAACGTATCATAAGTTGCCTCCGGATTGTCCGTCGTCACACGCTGATTGCCGCGTACGGTGGAAAGTGCCTGCAGGAAGCGTTCTCTTGTAATGCCAAACTCCTGGAAAAGCTTTTTGATCTCCGGACTTGGATTTTTTATCATCGACAGGAACAGATGCTCTACGGAAACATATTCATCTCCCATAGCTTTTGCCTCGTCCTCTGCCTGAACAAGTACCTTATTTAAATACTGTCCGATGTAAACCTGTCCGCCGGAAACCTTGGTGCGTTTCTCAAGTGCAGACTCAACTGCATCGGTAAAGTACGTTTTGTCAATCTCCATCTTCTCGATCATCTTGAGGATGAGACTGTCTTCCTGTTTTAACAGGGCATAAAGCAGATGCTCCTGCTCGATCTCCTGATTGCCATATTCATATGCCAGTTTTTCAAGGCTGTTCACTGCCTCGATGGACTTCTGTGTAAATTTACTGATATTCATAAAAACACCTCCTGTTTGCCAGATGTTATATGTTTCTTTGTTATATTGAGAATATAACACCATTTGTTAGCACTGTCAAGAGGTGAGTGCTAATTTTTTGTGAAGATTTTGTGAAGCCTTGATTTTATGGGCTTCACAGAGGTTTTTCACTTGCTTTCGCACTCGTTTTTCTTGATTTGACCACATTTTTACCACAAATTCTTGGAAAAATATATTCGTCTGATTTTCTTACCACATTTTACGACAACGACTTCTGTTTTATACCACAGCAGGTATGGTTTCCGGCAGGTTCATTTTAGACATCTCATTCTCCACATGAGACTTATCTGCTATATGATTGTAGACATTCATTGTAATCTGTGCATCTGAATGGTCTTCGCTCCGCTACGGTCGGTGCTTAACGGATGTCCACCGGACATCCAGCACCCCATCACATACTGCATAACTTTGGGATTGACATTGTTCTCACCCAATCTGGTACATCCCGTATGACGAAGGGTATGCGATGAAATAGGAGGCATCAGCTCCGGCTCTCGCTTCTCTTCTTCTGCCAGTTTGCTTTCTTTCTTATTATAGGCATTGACAATGTTTTTCAGAAAGCTGTTCACTCCCGCCGGCATAATCGGACGCCCATGTTTTGTATTGAAGATGAATCCACTACGTCCACCGATCTCAACATTACTCTGCAAACCAAGCATCAGATTCAGTTCTCTCTGCTTACGGAACGCATCATATACCATCTGTGTCATAGGAATATCTCTGATTCCTGCATCCGTTTTGGTTTCTGAATCATGGAAACAATATCCTTCATCACCTTCATAATACACAAGCTGTCCACCTACATGAATCTCCCGGTTCTTCATATCCACATCTGACCAGGTTAAGCCGATAGTCTCACTCACTCTCAGGCAAGCCCCAAACATAACCTGCATCATTGGAAGATGAGGCTTATACACATTACTCTGTTCAACAAACTTCAGAAGTTTTTTCTGCTGTTCCAGCGTCAGTGCTTCTTTCTCCTTTGCCGGAGTCCCATAATCTCCAAGTGTTCCTGTTACCGGATTCTTGCGGATAATCCCATCTTCCACTGCCAGTTCAAAACTGGGATTCAATAAGCCATAAAGACCTTTGATCGTACTGTGTGCCAGTCCTTCATCTGACAATACGGAAAAGAACGTTCTTACGTGAGATGTCTTAAAATCCAAAACACGAATATTTCCCAAAGTATTTCGTATCCGATAATCCCACATACGGATATAATTCTTTTTCGTTCTTTCCTTGATATTCTTTGTTGCCATGTATCGCTCAAACAACGTATTTACGGTCAGCTTCTTGACTGATGCATCTGTAATAAGCAGATCATCCATATCCTTATTGATCTTCTTTTCCATTTCTCGCAGACTCGCCAGATCGGCTGCATAAACCGAATTACGTTTTCCGGTAATTTCATCCTTATAGCGATACTCATAACGTCCATCTGGACGCTGATATTCACCTGTTTTTAAATTTCTGCCTTTATTATCTTTTCTTGCCATATCGATCATTCCTTTCACTTTATTTTTCGTTATTCGGAATGATTTTTGTCCTGTCGGTATCAGTCATATACTGTCTGATATCTGCTCACAGATTAACATAATATTTTATGATTTCCAAGGGTAAATTCCTGCAAAATGCTAATTTTTATTTGCCTTTTTACAGGAATATTTTTCCCTTTTCACATTTCATTCCGAAGGAAAGTTGTTGTATTTTATCCTCTCATCTTTCATCACACTGCCATTGCATCAAGATATCTTTTTATCTTATCCACGTTATAAAGAACACGTCTTCCAATAATCACTCTTGCTTCTGCATAATCTGCAATTTTCTTTGCAGTTACTTCTCCGCAGGATAACATTGCCATTAATCCTTCAATATCTACCGTCAGACGATTCTCAGCCTTATACTCTGTTGTTTTTCTCATGATGCACATACCTCCTTTCCTCCGTATTCTTCTGCATCACCTCCCAGACAGCGGTTATGCCCGTTGTCAGTACATATACTTTTTGTTTGGACTTCTTACGATGATTTTCCATTCTGTTCGGCGTGTTGGCTTCCATTTGTATATGGCGGTGTCAACGTTACAATTAACCTCTATCAGAAATCTTTCTGAATACTGGCAGCTTCTTCTCAAGCATACCAGCCGTTGCCGGAGTATCTTCGGTTTCCACATACTACTCTCTGATACAGCGGTGGAATCCTGTGTTACCTTTAAGCCCCGAAAGGCACCCATACAGCTCATTCAATTTTCAAGGTTCAATAATCAAAAGTTTTATAGGTATACATTTTTGTACCTATTTCGATTTAATGCCATTATATCCCCCGTTACTGCTAATGTCAATAGCACTTCATGCGTTTTAGGTTCTTTTTTGTACTCTTTTTTGTTGATTTTCTGCTATTTTGTGTTATAATATGGACAAATAGTTATTCATTTCTTGATTTCACTATCTTCAACGAATGTTTATCAGGACTAATGCAGAGGTGACTTTATGAATTTTAATCTGAAACTAAAAAAAATCCGGACATTCCGGAAAATGACACAAAAAGAACTGTCAGAGAAGATCGGACTGACCGATCAACATAGAATTGTACAATATGAAAAAGGCGTTCGTGTTCCGAAAAAAGATCTGGTTGATAAAATGGCACAGGCTCTTGATGTTAATCCTTATACCCTCTATGATACCGCTGGACGTGACGCTTCCGAAATGATGGAACTGCTTTTCTGGCTGGATGAATTTAATCCATCTGCCCTGCATCTGTTTCTACCTCGGAAATTTCCTGGTGAAAAATGCAATGAAGTAGCTGACACTTCCGTTTACTACCATGACAATGATAGCTGGCCGGCTCATGCTCCTGTCTGTATGTGGTTTGATTATGGGGTTCTGAATGATTTTCTGAAAGAATGGGTGGTTCGGATGGATGAACTGAAATCCGGTGAAATTGCCAGAGATGAATATTTTGAATGGAAAATCAACTGGCCACAGACCTGTGACGGGTGTGGGAAATATGAGCCTAAGAAACAATGGCGGTCTGTATGCATATTCCGCAAGAACTGCACATCCGTTCCAGAGGAACGGAGCGCCATTCCGCTTCAAACTGAGCAAAGCTCAGCAGGTTGATTAATTACTATTGGTTATTCTGCGATCCCTGCCAGGAAATTCAAGGCGATATGCCTTAGATGTCATTCGACTTAAGCAGGCATCTGCGTAGGTGGAATCCCCAAAAAGCTGATACCATCCGGATACTGGAATCTGTGAGATAATAATAGTTGCCTTGCGGCAGTCTCTGGACTCGATGATTGCAAATAAATCGCGGCATTTCTCGATGTCCAGATCCATTAAGCCGAAATCATCTATCACCATGAGATCATAAGCGGCCATTTCATTCGAATACTCAAAGTAAGTACCTTCCTGCCTGGCATGATCTGATTCCTTTAAGAGTGTGTTCGCACGTATGTATTTAACAGTACGGTTCTGATGCATTGCTGTGATACATAAGGCGCAGGCGATGTGCGTTTTCCCAGCACCGGCCCCTCCGGTCATCAGCAGGTTATTCGGCTCGTCGATCCAATCACACTTGGCCAGAAGTTCTATGACGTGTGTATTCAGCTGACGTTCTGGATCATAGATTGAACTGTCAAGATCAGCTGCAGGATATTTCAGGGTCGCTTTCTTCATGAGACGTTTAAACTTTTTACTCTCGCGCTGATCCCACTCCTGATTTACAATAGCAGCAAAGCGGACTTCAAATGGTTCGAGACCTGTGTTTGGTTCCAGCAGCTGCTTTTCAAATGCTTCAGCCATACCGGACATGCGAAGTTTATACAGCCGATCCATGAGTATGTTCTGTTCCTTTGTGAGTTTATCGTTATAAAGATAGTCTTTTAATCGGTATGCCATAGTACGTCACCCTTACTTATAGTAGTCCTTTCCTCTGATATTTTCATGATTGGGCAGTGTTCCTGGTGAATGCTCGGGGAGTTCCTTCACATCCATCTTTTTCAGCATCTGCTTGAAGGTAAAATACTTACAGGAATTGATCTCTATACATTTACGGGCAACTTCTTCAGCAGCACCTTTCGGGATTGTTTTTACTTTATGCAGGATACCTGCACAGGCATTATAAGACTGCTCTTCATGTTTTGATGATTTAAGGAGTCTGTCAATCAGTTCTGACATCGCAGGACCAATGGCAGAAGCCCAGCGGCGGTAATAATTACCATCCTTTGAATTGACTTCTTTGTAATAAAGGTGTTCTGGCGGCATATGTTCATCTACCGTGATATACAGCGGAAACTCTCTATAAGACCGCTTATGTGTACAGATCAGCCGATTATACTGATCACAGATTCTGATCTCTGAAGCGGTTGCCTTCAGGATTGCAGGCTTGCCACAGTAAGAGTACAATACGGAGTAGTAGTGGCCGTCATACTCGATGTGGTAGTTGTTGGGAACTTTTAGGACCGCTTTATAGTCACAAGCCGTGTAACATCCGCCTGGCAGTGGTTTCATACATGGTTTGTCATACTTTTCGAAAGCATCCTGTCTTGAGAAATCCTTGCCTTGAAAAGATCGTTTATTGAGGACTGCTACTATTTTTTTGATTTCAGCATTCAGGTCTTCAAATGATATATATATCTTTTCTTTCAGTTTCTCAACCAGGTGTATTTCAAGATAACGTACATGATTTTCAACTGTAGGCTTGCCTTTCGGCTTTCTAGCGGGTGGTGGAAGAACTATAGTTTCATAGAAATCTTCCAGATCTGCAAATGTAGACTGCAGGATAAGTTCATCCTTTGTGTGCTTGGTTACAGCAGTTCGCAGGTTATCGGGCACAAAGTATTTCGTAACAGCACCATAAAATGAAACAGCATGGGCACAGCCTTCTATAAAACATGGGAGCTTCTCATTTGGAAAAGCTTCTGCATAGATCAGGCTGCTGACTCCAAGAGTGGTCGCAAAGATATGGACTTTTTTGATCTCGCCCGTTTCGGTATCTGTTAACAGTTCCGGCTGATCACCGACCCAGTCGATATACATCTTTTCACCCGGGATTCGGTTTACGGCCATTGATACCTTCTGGCCACCATAGTTTTCTGCTATGAATCGGTTGAAGTATTCGTAAAACTGTGACTTCTCATAACCATCAGGATTCTTTTCTTTATAATCCAGCCAACAGAACGAAATGTTCATGCGGCTCCCTGGTGCATGGATTCTGTCATAGTAATACTGGAAATCTGGAAGTGGGACATCTTTCCTCTGTAGATTTTTCTGCGGATAGAAAAGGTTCTCAACTTTCTTAGGTGCCATCATTCGGAGTTCCTCGATTGGGATTCCGTTGGCATGGTATCGGCTCATGATCAGATTTAATGTACCTGAGCCAATCTTGTAACGGTCCATAACGGACCTGGTCTGGCATCCATTCAAACGCATCTGGATGGAGCCGATAATCGTGTTGTAGTCTTGCATAGTTATGCCTCCTTTCGCAATCATTTGATGACTACGAAAGAACTATAACACGTTGAAAACTTATTGATCAGCTGAAGCGGAAACGCGTTCAGTTACATCCGGAAAGACTGATCAGCTCTTAGCGGAATGCGTGGTCAGATGAGCCGGAATTTGCATCTGTAAAATCAGAACTCAGTGAAACTTAGCAAAACTTAAATTCACTGCTTTTTTTCTCTTTAGTTAAAAGAAAAAGCACTGTAAAACCAATAATCCAACGGTTTTCAGTGCTTTTTTCATGTTTTTCCTATTAAATTTTCCTCAGACACCAATATAAGTGAAACTTAGCGAAACTTAAATTATGCCCAATATGGAATATACTTTTTATACCTTGGTGCAGTATCCGGATCCATTACTTTAATATAGCCTCCGTCAACAGCACTGGTAAGAAGTCGAGATGCCTTCGCTTTCTCTTTTTCTCCCAATCCAAATATTTTTCGAATATCTGAGTTAGAAATCCCCTCAAAATTGACATATGCCAGACATGCCTGCATATAACAAGTTCTCATTCGATCTTCTTTCGTGGTTAATTCAAACGGTACTTTCGCAAACAATATTGCTTTTGTAAATTGATTGTTTTGATTTTCAATCCTCGGTGCAAGTAATTCATTTTTACCGGTTGCTTCAACAATCTTATCATATCCACTGCCACGTTCCTCACAGATACCACATTTATGCATAAATCCGGCAATATTTTCATTTCTGGACACCGGCACCGAATCTACAATTCTTTCAATTGCTACCAGTGGTGCACCAGCATTTGAAAACTCAATTCGATTTTTAAACACTTCCACCATCGGATTTGTTCCTCTTTGCTGCAGATCCTGATGTATCATAGCATTTGCCAACAACTCACGGATAGCAATTTCCGGGAAACTGACAACAGATTTCCTTGTTGCCTCTACAATAACCTCTTCCTGTGGAATAATTGTCATAATATACTGCACGATTTCCTCATGCGAAAATGCATAACCAGCACAGAACTCTTTTTCTCTGATGGCATCCAGTCTGGAATTCTCCTTATACCATATCACCCTCACAGTTCTTCTATGCAAAGCTTCAAATTTCTTCAAATCTTTTGCAATCATCAACGCTCCCATATTCGTGATATCCCATGTACCGGCATCATTTTTCTTAATAAATTTTTCATGTTGCAGGTCTTCTAGTACTTTATCTCGATTTCTTGGAATCGGCATTTCAAGTTTATCATAATATTTAGAATAATCTAATAAAGACACCATCTCATCTTCATCTAAGTTTCCTATTGCAATTCGAAGTTCATATGGTGTAGAATCGAATGTTCTCCATAATTCTCTTTCTTTATCAGGATACTCTTTTAAATTCTTTTTGTTCGTTCCAATTCTTATAAATTCCCCACCAGCGAACTGTACCGGCTGTTTTTCCGCACAAGGAATCTCCATCAGCACAACTATTCCTTCATCCATCGGAACCTCAAAAAATCGGAAATTAATTCTTGGTGAAAGCATTCTGGAAAGCCATGCTTCCAATTCCTCATTCCCTTTTTTCATTTTACGATACTGAAATTCAGTTCCTACAATTTTATGCGTTGCATCATCCACGCCCCAAACCAAATATGCTTTAGGTCGTTCGCATAGTGCTGCTGAATTGCTTAATGCCGAAATATATTCACCAATCATTTGAGGTTGCTTATTGTTACATTTAAATTCTACCCACTCAGTCTCGTCCGGAAGCTTTGCGAGCTCCCGAACAAGACTCTGCAGATACTCTACTGATCGTATTGCCATAACATCGCCCCTTTTTTACTTTATTATTTGAATAATCTTTTTATATAATCATCTTATCTAAATCACCTATAAGTTTTCATATGTCCATAATTCTTCTGAAAATCTACCACATGTTTTAATTCCTTTTGTATCAGGCATAGCCAACATAAGTAATCTTCTCGGTCTTGTCATTGCAACATATGCTAATCGCATTAATTCTTGTTCAAGTTTCCCCTCCATTAAAAGTTTAGGAGTAATTGTACTTCCTGTTCGACTTTTTACATGTAACAACACAGCCTCATAAGATTCCCCTTTGACACCATGAATTGAAGATCTAGTATACTTCTCCTCATTTTTCTTCTCAAAAAATTTTTTCAACGATATTTTTTTGAAATCCGGTGATTTGTTATCATTACGTTTTATTTTAAATGTATCTTTTATCTCTTTGTCAGGCGATATTTTATACTCACAATTTTTACAGACATCTACAAAAATTGTAGAAAATTCTTTTACCCATTCTGCGATTTCCATATCTACATCAGGCATATTAATCAAAATGTTGATAATAAAATCTTTCCAACTTTCTTCGGTAGTATGCTCTCGTATTTTCTGTTGCATCATGTATTTGTCTGTATCCTCATTAAAAATCATACAATATGTTGCTTTTTCTGTATTCTCATATGCTTTTTTTCTCGATCCATACTTCCATTCATATGCAGCCTTGGCATATAGTTCTATCTCTGCACTTTTCCACAATCCCTTAATATCTGTATCAGAATATATTCTTCCTCTCGTTAAAACAGCAACATTTTTAGGCGATATCCCAATCTGCATTTCCATACATTTTTTGATAAAATAATCAATAGTATCGTTTTCTGAATTATTCTTTGTTAGCAAAAGAATGGGTTTTTGTACTTCATCCTTCCAATATCCTATTGCATTATTACTCTTTGTCCCTCTTAAGCTAGCAGAAAAATAGGATGTAACATTACAGATATTTTGTGAACTTCTAAAATTCCCAGTCAATTCTATTGTCTGCCAACTTGTATCTTCTACTTTTTGTAAAAAACACTCCGGACTAGCATTTCTCCATTCATATATTGACTGATCTGCATCTCCCACCAAAAACATTGATTTTACCCCAGACTTACTTAGTAGATCAAAAACTGCCATTTGATTCACTGACGTATCCTGTGCTTCATCTATAATAATTACTGGGAATCTTTCTGCTATAGCAGATGCAACCATAGGATATTTTTTTAGTAATTGATATGCAAATAATGCAGTTTCATTTTGAAAGATAATCCCCTTATCCTGCAACATTTTCTTATATTGTTGACATGGTAGCGATCTGGCATTTCTTTTTTCACACTTGACCGGTTCATTTCCCTTATAAAACTTCTTATCAATGCCATAATAAAATTGTTCTATGTTATCTATGCAGCCTTTACTATGGCACTCTTTTCTCCAGAAGCCATATGGCATTTTCCATGTATCAGTAATTGTGATCCTTGGACGTACATTGCTAACTGTATCAAGATGTCCATACCGTAACACAATAAACTCATCAATAAAACTATCTACTGTTCCTATAAAATGCGGATATCCTAGTTCACCCAAACTGCCATGAATTGTTTGTGCTTTTTCTTGTATCTCATTACTTGCCACATTCGTAAATGACAGTACTGCCACACCGCTATGATAATCTTTCCAATTGTCTATATAAGACAATAATTTATGTGCAACCGAATAAGTTTTTCCACTTCCAGGACATGCTTTTACAACAACTTTTCCCTCAGCTGTTAAAAATTTTTTCTGTTCCTCCGTCAATTGTTCTTTCATAACTTTTTCTCCGTTACACTATAAATCGCATCTTTCAAGTACTCTGGAATAATAAATTCTTTTTCAATTGTTTCTTTATTATTCTTTTGTTCTTTCTGGCCACTAATAACTTGACTTATATATTGGGCAACTGCACCTTTACATTTATCCCTAGTTCTTATAAATAACCACACACACGCTGCTTTTTCACTCAATTCAGATAAAGTTGCAATCTTTTCTTCTAATTTAGGTCCGAGATCTACATAACAATTTTTAATAGCTTCTACCATATGATAAATATTATTTTCACTGCAGCATAATGCATACTCTAATGTTTTATAAGCAGAAAATATATTAATTTCTGTTCCTGAACACAATGTTTCTAATTCCTTATATCTATCTGATGGCTGTCCATTTTCTAAATTTGCAACGATTTCTGAACTAACATTATCATAATCAAAATCTTTACTAATGTAGTCTTTTTCATTCTTTTTAGAACATCTATCATCGTCGGTAATAATAGAAACTTTTTTAAAACAAGTCTTCACTTGTTCTGATGAAAAAATATTAACAAACGGCTTAAATGCAACACTGTCCACGTTGACTAACTCTACCGCATATTTCTCCAACGGTCTATCTAAAGCTTTTGCCATTTCTGGAATTAAAATTGCTTCGCTAATTCCCTCTACAAATAAAATTCCCCTTGCAAAAAACATCTGAGATTTCGTAACATCCAAATATCTCTGTAAATATTTTTTATTATCCTCATTTAACTTTGCTTCTGAAAAAGGTAAACAGTATTTTTTATGTCCATATTCATATATTAAATTAATATTTTCTATATCAATTTTAGATGCTAATGTTGGAGAATGCGATGTATAAATAATCTGAATATTGCTGTCATTTCTATTTGCATCTTCTAAAAAACTATGAACTAGCTCCTGTAACTGTGGATGTAAATGGGCTTCTGGTTCTTCAATCAACAAGAGATTATGATAAATTCCTCCTTTTTCAATTGCCATATCTCCAAGCACAGCAGACATAAATAATAGATTATTGTACCCCAAACCATTTTGATACAATTCAAAAGAACTGTTGGTAAGTTCTTTAATCCTACTGCTTACTTCAGGATCAATATCCATCTGGTCTTCCAAAATAGAGATTTCAAAATATATTCCCTTAGTATCTGCTTGCATTTTTTTTATTTCTTTATGACTTTTATAGTAATTCATAGCTTTTTCATACAGAGAATCTGATTTATTTATCAATATCCACTTTGGCTTAATCCATGCACGTAATGAAGACGCGATTGAATCAAACCTTGGTTCTACCAATCCAATATCGATCTGTTGGTTTAAAAATTCTTGTTCAATCTTCGCAAGATTATTATTTATAGTAGTCTTTGTCTTTATCAATTGATCTTTTTCCAAAAGACTATTATTCGCATCTGTCAAAATTTGTACTAATTCTTTTCTAATTTCCTCTTCTGGAACCATATTTCTAAGTAGTTGTGCCAGTTTGCTGTTCTTAGAAGGTTTCATCTCATTTTCCGAATCACGTAATGCACCAAGAAAAACTACATCTGTTGCTTCAAATGTATCTGTAGTTAAAGAATTCCCTTCCGTTCCAAATCCCCAATAAACAGACCGTACTTTTTCCATTCCACTAGGAGCAATATATTTTTCAAATTTGATGTGAAAATCTCCCCCTTTTCCACTTTCGCTCTGCGGATTCCAGATTTCAACTAATCTCTTAGGAACATCTTCCAAAAACACATCAAATTGCGCATAATCAGCCATTGTTCCATCTTCATTAACATGAAAATCTGATTTCGAAAAAAATATATCTTTTTTGTATGTTACTGTGGAATAAGCAATTCTGATTGCATCTATCACTGAAGATTTTCCAGAATTATTTTCACCAATAATTGCATTTACACCTTGGTTAAATATTAACGATACTCCCTCTTCATCAAAAACTCTAAAATTTTTAATATCTAATCTTTTTAAGTACATACATTTCCTCCTCCCTTAGTTTCTTAACATATTCTAATTCTTATTTCCCATATTTAGCCGGTTCTTCCGCTACCATTTGTACTTGCTCGCCTCTCTCAATTTTCCGGTAATCCACAGTCTTTTTAGAACGCATTTCCCTGTAAATCACTCCCGCCAGTGCACTCATTACAGCATCATACTTACTTTTATCCTCAAATAGAGAACCATAGCTGTCCTGCGCTTCCATATAACTTTCCATTGCTGCATTTCCAAAAGCAGAAGGAAAAATGCTTTCCGTAAAAATTCTTGGATCTGAAGTACGTGCAGAACTTGCCAGTTTATCATCAGCAATCAGCTTATCGTGTAACGCACCAAGCATCACCCGATCTCCATCTGTAAACTGTCCTTTATACTTCTCGTTAATCTTATCCAAAATTTCATCCAATGTGCTTTTCTGTCGGATCCCCTGTGCCCCCTGCTTTTTAGATGGAACATACTGCCCGTCAACTTTTTCCAGTTTTATTGCACCCTCAAAAGTCTTCTGCAATTTATAGTATTCCAATTTCAGCTTTCCATCTAAATCAATCGGTTCTTCCTTTTCTTCCGGCAAGAGTCCAATTAAATAGCTAAGGAAGAGATATTCCTTATGCATATCAGCGTCAAACATACGAACTACTTGTGTTATATAACTATACCATCGTAATAATTTTCTTACTTGTCTTCTGAATTGATACCGTTCTTCTGGGTTTTTCAAATTATATCTGTCTGTTACCGGTTTTAATACACTTGTCATTTTTCCCATTGCAGTTGCATCCTGCTTACCAGGATGATTCCACATATCAATAAATGCCTTAATATCATTCTCATTATAAATTGCATAATCCAGAAGTTCTTTTTCTGTCTGATAAATCAAATCTACATTTACTTCCTGCTCAAGGCTTGTCTCCTGATAAAATGGCTGAAATGCTTCCAGAATATCCTCTTTTTTGTTTGCAAAATCCAACACAAATGTGTCCACCTTTCCAGGACATGTTCGATTCAAACGAGATAATGTCTGCACTGCTTTCACATTTTTCAATTTTTTGTCAACAATCATTGTATGTAACAATGGTTCATCAAAACCAGTCTGATATTTTTCCGCTACTACCAGAACATTAAAATTATCGTGGAATTCTTCCTTTGTCTGACTTTCTGATATATGGCTTCCATCTTTCCTTACGTTCAGCCCGGATTCTGTATACTCTTCATCTCCATCCTGCACCGTTCCGGAAAATGCAGCCAAAATATCCATATCTACATAATGCTGTTCTCTTATATATCTTTTGATTTCATGGAAATATCGAACTGCTGCCAGTCTCGAATCTGTGACAACCATCATTTTTCCTTTTCCACCGATTTTTTGTTTCGTAGTCTCTCTGAATGTTTCTACGATAATCTGTGATTTCTGGCTGATATTATATGGATGTAATTTTTCATATTTCTTTATAATCTTTGTTGCTCTGCTTTCTGGAAGCTCTGGATTTTCCGGTGTGTCTTTTGCAATTTTGAAACAGGTACTGTAAGTCATATAATTCTGCAAAACATCCAGAATGAAGCCTTCCTCTATCGCCTGTCTCATGCTATAAATATGAAATGGATGGAAACTTCCATCTGTCCATTGACTTCCAAACATCTCCAGTGTTGCCGGTTTCGGAGTCGCAGTAAATGCAAAAAAGGATAAATTTGGATGTTTTCCATGTGTCAACATCTCCTGCACAAGTTTATCATTTCTGTCTATTTCATCTTCTGCTTTTCCTTCTATTTCCGCATATTCTCGCAATGCTGCTTCTGTATCAGCCAACGCCGCTTTCAGTTTCATTGCAGAACTTCCTGTCTGTGAAGAATGAGCTTCATCTACAATAATCGCAAAATTTCTTCCGGCAACCTTATCCACTTCCTGATAAATCACCGGAAATTTCTGCAATGTAGTCACAATAATTCTTGCACCGTTATTGATGGCGTCTCTCAAATCTTTTGAGTTCTTTTTATCATCAATCGTCTCTACCGCCCCTATCGTGTGATCAAACCCCGAAATGGTTTCCTGCAACTGTTCATCTAACACGGTTCGGTCTGTAACTACAACCACACTGCTGAAAATAGATTCATCATTCGAATCATGTAAAGAGGCCAGTCTATACGCTGTCCAGGCAATAGAATTGGATTTTCCAGAACCTGCACTATGTTGAATCAGATAATTACGACCTGCACCTTCTTTTTTCACATCTGCAATTAATTTACGTACAACATCCAATTGATGATATCTTGGAAAAATCAATCTTTTCTTCTTCGTGACCTGCTCTGATCCGCCAGACATTTGTTTCTTTTCTTCCTTTACCTGCAGATGAATAAACTTTTGGATAATATCCATCATACTATCTTTCTGAAATACATACTCCCAGAAATATGATGTCGGATAACCATCTGGATTCGCAGGATTTCCCTTACCGCCATCATTTCCCGCACCGTTCGATCCCTGATTGAATGGAAGAAAGTATGTATTTTTTCCTTCCAATCGGGTTGTCATCCAAACTTCCAACTGATCAATACAAAAATATCCTAAGATTCTCTTATTGAACTGAAAACATATTTCTCTTGGGTCACGATCATACATCCACTGACGCTTAGCATTATCAACGTTTTGTCCTGTATACTGATTCTTTAATTCAAGGGCAAATACCGGAATCCCATTTACCGCCAGAACCATATCAACAGAATTATGTGTATCATTGGAATAAAACCACTGTCTGTTGCAAGTAATTTCGTTCTTTTTATACAGTGCTTCCGCTGTTTGGTTTAGACCTGATTCTGGTTTAAAATAACATACTTTGAATGGAATGCCTCTATGTTTAAATCCATGTCGCAATACAGAAATAAGTCCATCCATATCACAGGCGTTATTGAAAGCAAGGCATAATTTTCGTTCTGGATCCACTTTATTCTGCAATAAAAAGCGTTTCCACTCTTTCGGCTGTGTTCTCTGGATAAATCCCAATAGAGTATCTTTATAAACGCCAAGCTGCGGATCATACATATCGTTATTATGTGTGTAGCCACCTGCTGATGATAAAAAGAATTCTTCAATGTCTGCCTCGAAGCGTTTTTCTGTTGTAACATCTATACTCAAGATTCTGGCACCTCCTTTTTCCCTGTTACATACTCGTAAATCAGGGATCTTTTATAACTTTTTAATTCATCAACAAATTTCTCTTTTTTTATAATCAATCGATCAATTTGTGGTATTTTTTTATTTAAATATACTGCAATTTCCTGTTGTTCTTTTCTAGGTGGAACTGGAAATAATATTGAAAAAAATCCCTGTGGATATAATCTAAGTCTTGACGCAGTTATTCCAGTAGAATATGCTGCATATGTAGCTACTAATGGCGGGATACGTAACAAATACTCAAGATAATCTGCATCATACGTATCTGCTTTTTGTCTATATGTGTTATATGAAGGGCTTATTACTCCATAATATTTTGATACACCTATCGCACCTTGCCACATCCACATTGTATTGGCAGCAATATCTCCTTCATGACATATTTTGTAATCAACCAATGATTCCGACATAAACATATTTACATTTTTATTTTTTCTTGGTGTCACACCTGTTATATGAGATACCGTTAAAAGCTCCTCTTCTCCCGTTGTAGAGCGCTCATTTATTTCTATAAACAAGTTTTTTCCTCTTTGTACTTTCCAATCTTGTGGGATTTTCCCTATCCAATTAATGTCACACTCTTTCATTAATCGCTCTGGTACAATTCCTTTAGTTACTGCTTGTGTTATTATTGATTGTTTTAATTTTTTATAATTCTCAACGGATTTTTCTATCTTTTTCATAATAAAATCTATTTTTTTTAGCTTTTCATCTAGAAATCTTGCAATCTTGTTTTGCATCTCATAATCTGTACTTGCAATAACATTTTTATACACCTGAGTAACTGTAAGGAATGCCTGATTTGTTGAACCTACTGCATCATCCTCAAGTTTCTTTTGCTGTGACACCATTGCATAATAGAGGAACTTAGAATCACAATTCTCCTTTGCTCTAATAACCATTAAATGACCATCTGTAATATATTTTTTGTTATTTTTTATATTCCAATATCCTATGCGTCCTACGCTTCCTCCACCCAGCGTATTTAACAGTACATCCCCATATCTTAAAAATTCTTTTTCTTCTCTTTGACTATAAAATTCATCTTCTCCGTATTTAATATCAGAAAAATCCACCCCATTTGCTTGATTATTTTTCTGTCCAACTATATAATTCTCATTTTCTTTTTCCGAATATACCGGTGTTTTACCTAAAAATATACTTTTCGTCATATTACACAACCGAATTAATTTCCAATCCTCTGGTATCTCTCCGATCCATTCAAGTCCAGAATCTTTCATCTCTCTACTCATATCATTCCTCCCCAAACAAAGTATCCAAACTACTCTGAATATCCAACTCCAGCTCATGTAAACGTACGGTAATTTCTTCTACTGGTTCCGGTGCCTGATATTCGTAGAAGTACCTTGTCATTGGAATTTCATAGCCCTTTTTCGTTTTCTTTTCATCTATCCATGCTTCTGGTGCATATGGTAATACTTCTCTCTTAAAATATTTCTCAACCTCTTCTGTCAGCGGTACATTTTCCGTGTCACGCAGAGACACATCTGCCACTGGCTTTCCCTTCTTTAATATAATTTCTCCATTTTCGTCTTTCTGTGGCTGTTCTACTACAATCTTCTGATATCCAAATTCCTCTGTATCAAAAATCTTGCTCTGACAGTAAATACCATCTTTCTCGCCATATATAGTTCCATTTTCAAATGCACCATACGCCTTTACAATCAGATCACGGCATTTATCAGTAATGTCATTTCTTTTTGTTCCGATACACTTTCTTCTTGCTTCAAAACAATGCGAAGCATCAATCAGCTGTACTTTTCCAGCCCTGTGTATTGGTTTATCTTTAGAACAAATCCAAATATAAGTGCTGATACCGGTATTCATAAACATATCTGTCCCTAACTGCACAATCGCATCCAACCAGTCATTTTCCAGGATATATCTTCTAATCTCTGACGGGCCGCTTCCTGCATCTCCTGAAAATAATGGTGATCCATTCTGAATGATAGCCATTTTTCCATTTGGAGCCAGCTTGGAAAGTCCGTTCAATACAAACAACTGCTGTCCATCTGATATCTTTGGAAGTCCAGGTGCAAATCTTCCCAATTCACCTTTTTTCGCCTCTGCCTCTACTGCTGTTTTTTCTCTTTTCCAGTCAATTCCGAAAGGTGGATTTGAAATAATATACTGAAACTGATACCCGCTAAACTAATCTTCTGACAAGGTATCTCCAAATCTCATATTATTTGGATCGCCCCCACGAATCATCATATCCGCTTTTGCAATCGCAAATGTAGAGGGATTAAACTCCTGACCAAAGCAGGTAACTCCAATCTCTGTGTTTAGCTCCTGAATTCTTTCTTCCATGCAGCTAAGCATCTGAGATGTTCCCATCGCCATATCATACACTGTTACATTTCCACCCTTACTCAGATCTGCATCTGATAAAAGTAAATCCGTCATTAAATAGATGATATCTCTACTGGTAAAATGTGCTCCTGCCTCTTCTCCAAAAGACTCTGAAAATCGTTTTACCAGATCTTCAAAAATATATCCACAGTCTACTGCACTGATCTTATCTGGTCCCAGATATCCTTTTTGTGAATTAAATTCTTTTATGACAAGATACAAGGTATTACTTTCCACCATTCTGCGGATAATATTATCAAAATCAAACTTTGCCAGCACATCCTGAACATTTGCTGAAAATCCATTCAGATAATCTCGAAAATTTGCTTCGATATTTTCCGGATCAGCTAATAAAGATTCAAATGTATATTTGCTGATGTTATAAAATTGATAACCGGAAGCTTTTGTCAGAAATCCATCAATTACAGCAAAATTCTTCACCTTTTCATACTGTTCCAATACTGCTTTATGTGTCGGTAATAAACAATCATGAAATCTTTTTACTACTGTCATTGGCAAAATTACCAATCCATATTCATGCGGTTTAAATGGGCCACGGAGCATATCTGCTACATTCCAGATCATTGTCGCTTTCTCTGCTATATTAGTTCCAACTACATCAAATTTATTATTTTCATCCATTTATTTTTCCTCCGTATAAATATGTTCTAATTCTGCTGTTGCCTTTTCTAATTTGTATTTCAATTCTTTTATTTCATTTATCTTGGCGTAATATTTATCTGCAATTATCTTCTGACTTTTTAAGTCAGGCAATGGAATTGTTATTTTTTTCAATCCTTCAACCGGCAGATTTAATAATGTAGCCCCTACTGCTACTCTAGATAAGGCAGCTTTTCCATTTTCACTTTCCAAATATGCTTTTAAAAAGTAAGGATTTATCTTATCTTCATCTAACTCAATAACATAAAGATTACCATTCGCTAAAATCTTATTTCCTTCTTTTACGGATGCAATTGCCATTTTTACCGGAGATACATTTTTGGAAATTACGAGACTTCCATTTTTAATACAATATTTCTCGTATTTAGGATTCATTTCTTTCAAATAAGGAAGATCATCACTAATAATACCATCCTGTATATTTGCCAGCATCAAATACTGCATGTTCGTTGGTTCATCAGATACAATTTCATCTAAAATCGTTGCTTTAATCTGTGCTCCTCTTGTTATGTTCTTTATCACAGATTCAAATACTACACCGTTTTTTATGAGCATCTCTTTTTGAAGATATCTTGACGGATTAAGAGTGTATTCATTTTTTGCTACCTCTTCACCCAAAACTAGCTTTGAGTTATCGTCATCTGTATTCAATAGTTCAAGAATTTTAGAAATATTTTCATCACTAAGAACATTCTGTCTTCGTCCAACAGAGACCATCTCCGTTGCATCTATCATTCTTATATTTTTATTGTTTCTGCTTAATACCAGTAATGAACAGGCAATTCCTGTATTCGAATACAAATTGGATGGAAGTGCTATCACCGCCTCGACAAATCCTTTTTTTACAAATTTTTCGCGGATTACTGTATTGATTCCTCCGTTCCAAGTCACTCCATTACTCACCGAAACAACCGCTTTTCCATGTTTGTTGAGATGATTCATGACATTTATAATAAATACCCAGTCTCCCGCAGCTGCTTTCTGTACTTCTGGTATAACATTATATATCGCCTCTAATTCCTCGTTGTTTCCAATACTCTCTTTCGCCCTTATCCCCCAAGGATAATCACAGAATATTTTATCAAACATCAGATTGTCATCAATGTTCAGAACTGATTTTTGCTCAATTTTCACCCGATCAGAAATTAATTCCGCTCTGATTTCTGCCACTTCTTTGACCTCAGTTACAAACTCCACACCATAAAACTGTGATTCTGGATTTCTTTCTATAGCATTCACTAGAAATGTTCCAATTCCACTACAGAAATCTGCTACCTTATCATTTGAAATTTGAAGTATCTCATTTGCCAACTTTACAACACTCTGTGGGGTTTCGCATTCTCCCATAAATTTATTTCCTTGCAATGGCCACCACAATACTACTGCTAAAAGTGTTTCTTCTGAATATGCTTCTCCGATTTCTATTGCCACATTCCATAAATTTTCAATATTTCCTTTTATGAAACTGACTCTCTCCGGTGAAAAAGTCAGTTCCACATATTCTACTAACTGATATACATCGTTTATCTTATTTTTTAAAGATAAATACGCCACATACGATAAGCAAAAGCCTCCATATACGGATGTATTTCCAAGTTCTCTCATCCTATTTGAAATATTCCAACTAATCTCTTCAACTTTCGAGCCTTCTTTTTCTTTTAACTCTTTAACTGAAATATTCAACCCTGTTTCCTCCTTTGGTTATTCACAATCAATTTCCTTGTGTTCACTATAGCATTTGTTCATTTGATTGTCAATAATCAAATTTGGTTTTTCATAACCATAGATGTTTTTCTAATATAATTCCCTTTTATTATGACAGTAGATTTTTATTTCCATAGCAGCAATATTTATAAGTCCCAAGAGCAATATAAGATTTATCGGAAAATATTTTCTCACTACATCACCTATTACAGCAATTGATGACACGCTGATAAGCAGAATGCATATAGAATATTTATCCCATGCTTTTCGATACTGCTCTATCTTCCTCAACACAAATATCTCACTACTTATTCCTAGTCCAAGAAAAATAAGAATAGCCATAATTCTCAAAAACCACGACCATCCTGCTGAAAAATACTCTCGCTCACCTAAAATATTTAATTCTGATGGATGGATTAACCACTCTATATATCTATACCAAAACCTCAATGGAATAATTATGCAAGCAAATAGATCTTTTTGAAATACGGTATTTTTTATTACTGCCAACAAAACCAAGATCATATAAGCTATCATCCAGAATGTTTCCTTTTCTTTCGCTTCATTTTTCAACTTTTTTATTTCACAATCTGTTTTTTTCTTCACAGTCTTTACTTCTTCTTGTGCCTTATTAAACTGGTATTCTATTGTTCTAGCCTTTTTCTCCGCTTCTTTTTGTTTCTCCTGTGCTTCATCCACAGCCTCAACAGATGATTTATTAACTTTGACCTGTAATTTAGAGTTCTGGTCCCGAACGTCTTTTATTTCTTCTTCGAGCTGTTCTTGCTCGCTCCTGCTCTTCAAACCGTTTCTGTTCCTCAGATCGTCGTTGCTCTGCTGAAGCGATTGATTCAGCTTCTGCGTTTCGGACAATTCGATTGTCTGACACTGAATCTCGACGTTTAATTTCCGAATTTCTTCTTGCAATTCGTGATTCTCGAAGAAGAGTTTCTGTTTTTCTATCTTCAAATTGTGAGTTCTCTCCTGAAATTCCAGAATAAACTCGCTCAACTTCTGGTATTTCACCTGTAATTCGTTTTTCTCTGTTGTCACTATATCCAAAGTCTTCGCCTGATCCTGTGCAAGCGACTTCCACTTGTCTATAGTATCTGGCAAGTTCATTTTCTTCTCTATTGCCTCTGAATTTTTGCCTATTTCCATCAAATTCATTCTCTAAACCCTCCTTGCTGATGTCCAGATAGAATGTTTTTGACAGATTGCTGTCACGTACTTTCTTCCCATCCTGATTCTGAAATGTGATATGCTTCCGTTTCTCTGTCCAGTTTACATTCCACCCGAACTGCTTCATTTTTTCTATAAACTTTTCCTTACTTATACAATTTTCCAGTGCTCTTAACACCGCCATTGCACAGTCTGCCACAAAGCTATCCTTTACCTGCTGACGGAACAAATTATATTTGTCTTTGCTCCATGCAATGACTTCCCCTTTTTCAATCTGGCTTCCATCAAAGTGTTTTCCTTTTTCGGCAACGCTCAGACCTTTCTCCCGGCACATCTGATTGGTAAGCTGTTTCATACGTTCCAGATCCTTTTTGGTATTATGCAGCTTTCTCCCATCTTCATAACTCACCGAATTTGTAACCAGATGACAGTGGATATGGTCTTTATCCTTATGTACTGCTACTAAGGTCTGGAATCCACTGAACCATTTTTCCGCAAACTCTTTTCCAAATTCAAATGCCTGCTCCGGAGTGATCTGCTCGTCCTTATGCCAGGAAATGATATTGTGGGCGTACATTCTCCCTGTATCTTTATTCCACATCTTCTTTTCTTCCAAAAAGGTTCTGTACACCAGATCATAATTAATTTCATTGTGACAGTACGGGCCTGTTACATAAGCAAGCAGCTCACTTGTCTTGTCCTGCCGTAAAACATATTCAATACAATTTCTCATTGCTCCATGTGTATTTGTCCGCTTATTAATCGTCTTATTAACCGCCATATTCTTTCACTCTCCTTCCGGTACTTGAGGATATTTTTATTGAGGAAATACAGCATACTGTCATTTGGAATTTCTCCGTCTGTATGCAACTTTCTTGCAATCTGATTGATATTTGTAGTCGCTCCCCTGAGCTGACAAAGAATATCTGCAAACATCTGGTTCAGTCTTTTCAGTTCTTCCACTTCCTCTGCCGATGCTATCTTCAAGCCTGCGATTGCTTTTATCACAACTTCCTGCTGTGTTCTTCCTGATTCTTTAACCTTGCTCTGAAACAGATCGTATTCCTCTTTATTCATCCGTATGGTTACTGTATAATTTCGTTTTCTCATAGGCTTTCGTCTCCTTTCTTTGCTTGATTTTTATTCTTTATTAACAGACAAATCATTCTGACCGATAAATTAGCAACGGGATTCCATAAGGGGCAACGCCCCTTTGGTGGGTGCAGGGTGAAACCCTAGTCAATTAGTAAGTGTTCCGTAGGAATGTCCGGTGGACATTTCGCAGGAATACTTACGCCATTGACATGCCGGGGTTCCAAGGGGCAGAGCCCTCTGGCAAGTTTGGGAGCAGCCCAAAGGCTGGCTCCGGTGCAGAGTGGCTTGCCACTTTGCGAAACTTGCCTGTCATCTCCACACCACTGAACCAGCACCAAGTAAGCAACATTCCCCTCTGCGTTATCAAGCCAAAATTGGGATGACAGTGGTTTTGTGGTGCAGGAACTGACTGTAAAAGAAAAAGAAAATCTCCACATTCCATAGATTTTTCCTTTCTGAAACAGGCTAGTCATGCACCACTCCGATGCGAAGTATCGGACAATCATGTGCCGTATCCGGCACTCTATATTTCTTCTTTGCCTTGCTTATACAACGTTTTCCATCTGCAAATACCTTTCTGCCATATTTCGCTGTTATTTCTGTCTTTCTTTTTCTGGATCTCTTTCCAGCTCTGCTAAAAGACATAAAAATAGCAGTCATAAACATTTCTTCAATTCATAATGTCTGAAATGCCATCACTGCCATTGTTTTTTCTGCTATTCTGTTTTCGTAAAATTACTCCATACTGTTAATCCATTTTCCTGTTACTGCTATTTATAATCAGTTAAAAACTGTCCGCAAAATCCAGTGCTGCATCCATATCAGCTTCTTTCTCCCAGTCCAGATTATCTTCTGTAATCTCTCCATCCGTTTTTTCCATTGTTAGTATTCTGTCCGACAGATTACTTTCTCCTATCGATTCTTTTACAAATGGTACAAGCATTTCCATCAGATTCTTCGCTATAGCCATCGAGGCAGATTCTTTCACTCCATCCCGGACAGCTGTTTCCACTCTTTCCAGAAAAGCATCTTCCTTTTCTCTGGTTTCCAGATACGGATCTGCTTCATTCCTGTACTCTCTGGAAAAATAATCGTTTAAAGCAACTACAACTGCTCTGGTGTACGATTTATATTTTTCCCTGTCCATCGTCTGCAAATATTCCCATGCCTGCCTGTCCTGTTCATCACAAAGATTCAAACGAATATTCTTGTCATATTCTCCAAAATTCTGGATCATACAACCGCCACCGCCGACCACATACAGACGCATCAGTTCTGGATTGTATTCCCGTTCTCTCAGCTTATGGAAAATTTCTTTTGTATAATCTCCGGCAGCTTTACGAATAACCGAAAGATATTTTTCACCAATATCCGCAGTTCCCGTACGGATCACCTGCTCAATCACCAAATCGTCCACCACTGTTCCCAGTTCTTTCAACAAGGATTCCCTTTGCCCGGTTCATACCTTTCCCATCCAGTTCCCTTGCAATAGCTGCCAGTGTCAGCACATAATAGTCCTCATCCTGCGTTTTCTCCGCACAGAACTCCTTGTGTTCCTCTCCGATCTGGTAATAGATGCCATTGTAAACAAGAAGATTGTTCTGAAAGATTGGCTCCTTGTCATATCTGACTACACCGGATGAAAAGCATCTGGTGGCAGTTTTCATGTTTCCATACCCATGATCAATCCCGATCACCATAACTGTTTCATTATTGTTGTTTTTCATCATTCTCATAATCATACCTCATTCTTTCTTTTCTTATCCAATCCTATTAATACTTACGTGAATTGATAAGATGGATATTTTATTTACTGGTTCTTTAATAATTCATATTTGATAACATTGGTTGTTAATAGCGACGGTTTGTCCAATATGGGATTTATCATATCTGGTTTTCCTATTTTCTGATGTCCGGAGATAGGAATTTCCTATGACCTGATTGTCCAAAATTGGACTATCCACCATTAGGCATTTTCTCCTTCTCTTAATCATTTTCTTCTCCTAATGGAACTTCCCGGATAATATATTCGGTATCGCCATAAAAGCCATATTCATTACGCAATCTATGACGTTCCACATATCCATGATGCTCTAATTCCTTAATTGCAGAACGAACAGAATCAATCCCATCTCTGCTCAGTGTTGCCAGTCCCTGCATATTGTAATTCCAGTCCTCTGGTAAACTTAACATCAATGACAATAGGCCTTTCGCTTTCAATGTCAGATTCTTATTCTTGAAATGGTGATTACTCATTACCGTAAAATTCTTAGTTTTCTCTACACGAAAAATCTGTGCCATGCTCCCATCCTCCTTTCCAGTTCAAAAGAAAAAGCGTAAGTAATATCTCTATCACTCACGCCTTCTCTAATCATTTTATTCTTTTTTCAATGAATTTTTAATCTGTCCAATTACCTGTTCAATCCTCAGTTACAAACTTCCACTTTGTTAAACATAGATCAGTTCATTCAAAATAATCTCTTCCGCAATCGCTCTGTGCTGATTAGCAGTTCTTACCCAGGCAATCTGATTTTTCTCTTTATCCGGTAATGGTTCTTTTTCTTCCAACTGTTTCAGGATTACTTCTTCCCGTTCTCTGGCTGCCTTGTCTACTTCCAGAAGGTGTTCTCCAATTGTATCCTGTAAAAGCATCACCTGATAGGTTGAATTTCGATGGTTTTTCAGATAATCTCTGCGAAGAAAACCATACTTGCCAAGTTGCTCCATCTGCTCACCGGATTTATAGGTGAGATTTGGAATCAAATATCCATTTACATTCGTATACGTCATAACAGTGGACATTCGCAATCCGCTTCGCTACTTGCTCATGAACGCAGTTGCTTCGCTGCCTGCGTTCATATTATTAGCACTCTCCATTTCTCATCATTTTTTGACCACAAATTTACGACATTTACGACAAATCTGACACTGCTTTACAATACCAGACAAAATGACTGATGCCCCGGAAAGCCTGTAAAACAGGCACTTTCTGGATACACAAGACAGGACAAAAATCGACTTCCATTATCAAGAGGTGCGTGCTAATTGTGTGAGATTTTGTAGCCCCACGATTTTGTAGCCATTTTGTGACCAAGATTGTGTGAGCCTTTGTGAATCCTTAATAAATTGCAAAACCGTTTTCGTTTTCTTATGTCGAAAAGAGGTACCGCCTTTTAGCAGTACCCCCTGTTTTCTTTAATATTAGTTTATTCACTCCGTGCAAAATCATGTACATAGTATAAATCCTGTTTTTATTTTTCTTTCATATAATCCATACAATTTCCCGCATTCCATGCATATCCATCCTGCTTCGCCTGTATATAGCGGATATTTTCGTTCCTTACAATATTCTGTTTCATAATTTTCTATTAATTCCACAAGGTTATTGATATCCCTCATCTGCACAGCAGCCATTCCTGTCATTGCCCACAAAAAGCCAGTTCTTTTTTTATTCAGTTTCTGCCACTGAAACCTTTCCGTAAACTGATCATATAATACCTTTTGCTTTTTCTTCTCTTTTACCGGAAATTCATAAATCAGCGGATAAATCTGAGCAACACCATCCGGATAAAATTCTGTCTGATGATACCGATCACTGTTTCCGATAATTCTCCATCTTTGATTCGCATCATCCCAGAATATCTTTTCTATCTGTTTCTGTATCTTTTTACGAATTTCACTGATCGCCTGCGTATCTTCCAGTCCTGCAAGTTCCAATTCATACAGGCCTTTCCACACTTCCAGAGTATCCATCAGATAAACTGTTGTGTTTTCTTCTGAAACCTGTGTAATTCCATCCTGCATCAGGCTTTGAATCTTTTTTAATGCAAGGCTGATTCCATTTTTCCAGGATTCCGGCAGGTCTGTACTTTCTGTCTTTTCCAGATATTTTCCCATAAGAAAAAGGTACATACCAAGATATCCGTCTTCGGAATCAGCCTTTTCTTTATAAATAAGTTCCCCACCCTCTTTCCTGTAGATTCCCATTTTTCCATCTGTTTCCAGCAAAACCCCAGTATGCCAGTCCAGATACCTGCCAACAGCTTTTTGCTCTGTTTCAGTCATGAGGCAATTCTTTGTTTCTGCCAGAAGCCCCAGTGCAGCCATACATGCAAAGTATGGATTAACATCTCCGGCTTTACTTCCATTCATATAGATTTCGCCTTCAGGGTCCTGATTCTCAAGGATCCACTTTTTTTCTCTGGTCAGGACGGTTTCCAGCCATTCCTGCCGGACAGATATTTCTTTTCTCAGGTTCTGATAATAAGCAAACATAAACACAATGCACACAGTTATGCAAAATATAATAAGTCCCATCACGTTCTTTCGATGTTTCACTTTTCTTTTGCATTGGCTCTGTTTATGCTTATGCATCTATATCCTCCAGGATTTTTCTGATTTTGATACTTGCCGTCCCATCACCATAAGGATTTCTGGCCTCACTCATCTTTCTGTAAATCTCTGGTTTTGTAAGGAGCTGCCTGCATTCTCTGTAAATATCCTCCATCTTCGTGCCTACAAGCTTTAAGGTTCCTGCTTCCACACCTTCCGGACGCTCTGTTGTATCCCGCATGACCAGTACCGGTTTTCCCAGTGCAGGAGCTTCTTCCTGAATTCCGCCGCTGTCTGTCATGATCAGATAACTGGCTTTCATCAGGTTATGGAATTCCACCACATCCAGTGGTTCGATCAGGTGTATTCTCTCGCATCCACCAAATTCCTCATCTGCGATCTTCCTGACCTGCGGATTCAAATGTACAGGATAAATAACCTTCACATCTGTAAATTCTTCCACGATCCTGCGTATAGCTCGGAACATATCACGCATGGGCTCTCCCAGATTCTCCCTTCTGTGTGCTGTTACAGCAATCAGTCTGCTGCCTTTTGCCCATTCTGTTTCCGGATGATAAAAATCACTTCGCACCGTATAGTACAAAGCATCAATTCCTGTATTTCCTGTGATAAAGATCCGCTCTGGATCCTTACCCTCTTTCAGCAGTGCATTCGCTGCTTTCTGAGTGGGTGCAAAATGCAGGCTGGCAGTAAGTCCAATGGCCTGCCTGTTAAATTCTTCCGGATAGGGAGATTTCATATTATAAGTACGAAGTCCCGCTTCCACATGTCCTACCGGGATCTGCTGGTAAAATGCAGCCAGAGATGCGGCAAATGCAGTAGACGTATCTCCATGGACCAGCACAATATCCGGTTTTTCCTTTTTCAGGATCTCCCTCATTCCTGTAAGAATAGCCGTTGTCACATCCGTAAGATCCTGCCCTTTTTTCATGATCGCCATATCATAATCCGGGACCACTTTAAAAATATCGAGAACCTGCTTCAGCATTTCCCTGTGCTGTCCTGTGACACACACCAGCGTTTCCAGTTTTTCACTTTTTTTCAGTTCCAGAACAAGAGGGCACATTTTAATTGCTTCCGGTCTTGTTCCAAAAATCACCAGTACTTTTTTCATTTTCAATTTCCTCCCAGTTCTTTATCCAGATACGCCAGTCTTTCGCGGATAGTATCTGTCAGCTGTTTCATAGCTTCTTCATAGCTTCTGATATTCCTCGATGTGCCCTCCTTACTGGTTCCGGCTAACAGATTCTCTTTAAAAGAATATCCCCACACTTTAAAGTTTCTGTCCACAGCCTCTCCCAGTTCCTCCTGATAAGATGCTATTTTCTCAGCGATATGTTCATCAGCGAGAGTAGTTTCTCGTAATTGCCTGTATCTTTCACAGACACGGTCCCTGAAATTTTCATCCTGCCACAGCCTTTGAAACCATGAATTCTCCACAGTATGAAGAACATCCGTTTCTGTCCGGAACCACTGATAATTATCAAAACCATTGTTAAAGTCCCATACAGCAAGCTGCAGTTTTCCGTCCAATTCTTTATACAAATAAGTAGAAAGATTACCAGCATCATAATTCATGGCAAATTCATTGATAATAAAATAGTCCACCCAATTATCCATGTCTATATATGCCTGATATCCAATTCTTTTATCGCTGAAATTCTTCCCATACAGAACTTGTTCAAATTCGGAAATATCTTTCTGGATATATGCTTTTTGTTTTTCCGTTATTTTATTTTTTGACGGATATCTTATATACAAAGCGTTATATGTATAGCCGTTAGTCTTTCCCCATGTGTCTATCTCTTCAGAGCCCGTATCAATTCTGTCTCTGTTTACAATATATGCAGTTTCTCCGGACAACAAACCAAATTCCGCGAGACGCAGTCTGCTTTCTCCGTTTGTTACAGGCTCCACTGCCAGATAAACGCCCTGATATTCTCCATCAACAAACAATTCCACAAACCGGGTGTCCGGAGCCCATCCATTTAATTCCCTTGCCAGATCATATACCAGTTTATTTCTAATCAGCGTCTTATCAAGATAAGGACCATTTAACACCCATTCACTGTTTGCTCCCATTCCTGCAAGAGACACTTCTTTTGCACTGTCTTTTTCATTTTTATAAAATTTAATGCGATACTGCTTTTTATTAAATTTGCTATAAGAAGAAGCGCCTCTGTATTTGATCGTAGTGCGGTATATGGAATTGGGAAGAGAAAAAACAGATTGTTCCTCTCCGTTTCCATCCAACAGAGCAATATTTCCCCAGATTGCATTCTCCTTCAGGACCTGCTGTCCCTTTGTATTCATATAGACTACCGGAAGTGTCGTAGAGAATTCTCCCAAATCATAGTATTCCAGACTCTCCTCGTCCGGTGCAGCCCACTCCTTCACTTCTTCTTTCGTGATAGTGGTTCTCTTTTTTTCCTTTGACTTATTTTCCGAATTTACAACAGAATTTCCCACAACGGATATTCCACAGAGAACTGTTATCATCAGAATACATAAAAGGATACGTCTTATCCTTTTCATAGCAACACCTCTCATTCAGGCAGCCTTTTACTGCGAAAGTTCATCCTTCTGGTCAACTATATTTACCCTTTTCACACCATCGATTTTGATCAGTTTCTCTGAAATATCCATCTGATTTTCTTTTGCAGCTTTATACAGGATTCCCTCTCCGATAGAATAAACCAGTTCAAAGCTGCCTTCTGTAACATTTCTCATGGAAACATGTGCCTTTCCTGAAAAGAAGGTATCCACTGCTGCCTCTGTTTTATGTAAGCAGTCAGGTTTTCCCTGAACAACCAGCAGCTTATTACAGGATGTAAAGCCTTTTCTTGTAATAATAAGAAAAAGAAGTAAAAAAGCAGAACCAATAACAATAAGCGCATACTGAGATACACCGCAGCCAATGCCTGCCTCAATTGCCCAGAAAATATAAGTAGCATCTCTTACATCCTTTACAGCAGTACGAAATCTTATGATAGAAAGAGCACCAACCATACCAAGGGACAATGCAATATTATTACTGATAATGCTCATGATCATAGCTGTGATAATCGTGATCGATCCGATCGAAATATTAAATTTTCTGCTGTATGCAGGTCCTGCATAAGAAATTTTATAAGTAAACATAATAAAAAAGGCAACGATCAGTGCGATCACATTATTCATTAAAATCACAGTCACACTCAGTGCTTCTGTATTTGTCAGATTTTCTACGATAAATTCTCTCATATTTTTCTCCAATCCCGGCATCCGGTTTCCCATCGGTCTCCGGTCTGCCGCATGTAAAACTTACAGTCACATCATTCTGGCTCTGGAATATTTGCTGTGGCTGGTGGACAGTTCATCCGCTTTTTTCAATGTCTCAGCGATCATATCCGGCAGAAATCCTGTATATTTTACTTCCATCAGCACCTGTTCTGTACTGCCCAGTGCATCGGTTCCAACCTCCTCGAACAGACCATATGGATATAACGTTCCTCGGATATCCGTATCAAAAGTGATCCTTACATCACCTGCAGGATAAGCAAATGCCAGCCTCTGATAATCTATGATCGTCTTTGGACGGTAACAACCCTGTGTGATCCGCAAATACAATCTCATAGCCAGCTCTGTTTCATATTCCAGAAGAAACGAAGCATCTCCCTGTTCCATCCGAAGTGCGTGTTCACGGCTGACAGGTATGGAATATTTCACTCCGTCAAATCCGTTTTTGCATTTAAACTCCAGCTTTGCAGATAGATCATTCAAGGAATAAATTCTTAAACGGATCTTCCTTTTTTCATACATTCCATCCAGATTATCCCATAGATCCTGATCGTCTATGGAATCATAGTACTGAGATCTGATAAAATATCTGCCATTATCTCCATGGATATCTCTTTCCATAATGCCATCCAGCTTTTGTTGAAGAATCATGGCCTCTCTGCGGCTGATCAGATATTTGATTTCTTTGCGAAAAACCATTTCCAAATCTTACGCCCCCTCTCTGATTTTCGTTCAAACAGAACGATCTGGAATAGGAGTCCGCATACTGTCAGCAAAGCCACGTATCTAACTCCCGTCTCGTGAAGAAGAAACATTCCTGCCACAACAGAAGAAAGGATCGCTCCCTCCAGAGGAAAAAAGGCCGCTGCAGCTGCAGCTCCTGCAGCGAAAATAACTACAGCCCACCAGAACGGATAACACATCCATACAACTGCCGCAGCAGTCATGGCAGACAAGATCATGGAATCTGCTGTTTTCCACTTAAATGCCATATATCCCATCAGACACCCAAGTATCGTAAATGCTGTTACGATCGTCCCCCATCCGGCCCTTCCATTCATAACAGTACATAATACGATCGTCACTCCCCAGAACATTATGAAGGAAACGATCAGACGGTACACTTTAGCTCCTGCAAAAACAAGCAGGATCCCCAGGAGCAGAAACAGGATTCTTTCTGTATTTCCGCTTATAGGAAGGGTGTCTGCAATTCCTGTCTTTCCCATAAACAAATCAGTTCCCTTAAGGATCAGTTCCGACATCAGCCATTCCCTCCTTCCTTTAAAAGTGGATTCAATGCATTCATATAGGATCTGTTTCCTGTTTCAGCAACATCCTGTGCCCATATAATATATTCTATATCATATTTTTCCAGTATTTCATCCAGATTCTGTATAAGATCTGCATCCTCATACATATTAGATACATAAACCTTTTCAAAGATTTCTGAAAGATAAGATATCATCATCTTTCCCCTTGTATCTGCAATAAGAAGAAGATTTCCCTTTCTCTGTCCTTTTCCTCTTCCTTCCACTATACTATGCTTATAACTCGAACCAACGACTGCATAATTTCCGCTGCCATTAAACTGTATCGTTTGTCTTTTTAGTGTCTGTAGCTGCCCTTCTTTGTTTTCAAAGGTTAATTCTTCGCGATTGGGATTTGAACCATTGATATAAATATAGAATGGTTCTTCTTCCATGTTTTCTATTCCTTTCTTTATTTCGTCTGTCGTATACTTTCCCAGTGCTTCCAAAAGAAGGTTTCCCTTAAAATTTCCAAAAACATATTCACGGTAAGCATCCAGGTTTTCCTTATCATATCCAAGTTCTCCAAAAATCACCTGCACCCCGTAAAATGCCCCACGCATTGTCCAGCTATTTCCAGTTCTGAAATAAATATATTCATCCTGATGTTTCTCCAGTTCAGACAGCGGATTCAAAACCACTGAGGGATCTGAAAAAGAGGCTTCCAGTTTCTCTATAAAATCACTGTATTTTTCCTTTTCAGTTTCATATCCGCTTTCAAATACTGCTCTTTGCGGTATCGGCATAATATAAGTGTCTTTCCCACTCTTTTTCTGTAATGCTTTCATAATATCTGCCGCATATGAAATACGATCCTCAGAAATCTGATTTATATTAAAGATACGGTCTGTATAAATCACCTGATCCTGCGTTTCTATGATTTTGATTTTTGAAAGAGACTGGTCATTTTTTAAGCCATAATTATTATATAAATTTCTTGTTTCCGGAACATATACGCTTTCCTGCTTAACACTCTGCAACTTTTCCATTCCATTCTGGAGGATCAGAATTCCTGCAGACATTACGATCAAAATGAGCAAAACAAGAAACAGTTCTGCGGTTTTATTCTTTTTCAACTGAATCCACCTCCCTGAACCTGATCCTGGCATTTGGACAGTTTTTCTCCAATTCTGCAATACCCGGCTGATTTTTTATTTTCTCTGATACGGAAATCTGTTCAAGAGAAACACAATCTCTGAATGCACTGATTCCCACATATTTCACACTGTCCGGTAGGTATACCTCTTTCAGATTCCTGCACCCACGAAAAGCATGATCACCTATTTTCTTTAACAGAGAGGTATCTGAAAATATCAGTTTATTAACAGACACACAGTCAGCAAATGCAGCTCCTTCAATCACAGTCAGAGAATCCGGAAGACTTATAAATTCCAGTGCGTAACAGTTTTCAAAAGCTGATATCCCTACTGATTTCAACGAAAGCTTTTCCATGCTCTCCCATACTTTCAATACATTGCAGTCAGCAAATGCATAGTCCTCAATAACAGAAACGCTCTCCGGCAGACACACCTTCTCAAGACTTCTGCATCCAAAAAACTGACTCTTCGGAATAGTTGATGCACCTTCTGGAATAACTGCTTCTTTTACATATATATCTCCTCGAAATCCCTGAAAATCAACGTTTTCATATTCCAACAGATCCTGGAAAGTAATCTTTTCCTTATGAACAGGTTCTCCTGGAAAACAATACTCTCCAAATATCTCCCTGTCTGATTTTAGGATTTTTCCGCCACCCTCTGAAACCACATATCCATAAACATAATTGCTGCCATAAAATGTTATTGTTCCGCGGGCAACAACTGAAGTAATCTTATTCGGCTGGCCTGCACTGGCACCTTCTTCAAATATAATGTTGCCCTGTGTAAAAATGTTTCCAAGCACTGTTGCATTTTTTTCCAGAAGTATATCCTTCTCTGCAAAAATATTTCCAAGCACTGTTGCATTTTCCATGATCCTCACAGCCCCATCACTGTGGATATCTCCCTGCAGGATAATATCCTCGATCACCTTTATATCCCCACGGGAAATAATCGTATAAGGAACTGTCCCACTTTCCGTAACCATATCATCATCTATATAATGCCTGTTATATTCATAACTGTTCATTACCGGCATACGAAATATCCTGGGATCACGTTCCTCCATAAACCGGTCAGGTTCCTCCGGGTGCTGTCCCAGACGGATCACCGGTGCGTACAGACTTTGAAAAATATTATCAAAGCCTATCACAAGCTGTTCTCCGCTTGATACCCTTTCACCCAGATCACATTCATCATAAACTACAACCGCATGTTCAGCGTCCGCCCATCTGAGAAGCCGGATCTTATTTCCGAAAAGCAGTCTTTTTTTGCTGTATACAGCCCGGAGCCGTATGTTCTCTTTTACAAACAACGCATCCTTTTCACTGTAGATTTCTTTTTGGAAATATAAATCCTCTTGCTGTGGACAGAAGATGGTATTTCTGGCAATGACCAGATCTTCAATCTCAGGCTGTACAAACTTCTGTTTTCCATCTGTTTCCAACACCTTTTCCTGTCTTGAAAGCATGATCATACCATTCTTCATTTCCGGAAGGGCTTTTTCCATGTAGCCGCTCAAAATTTTTGTCAAATCTTATCAAAAAAAATGTCAAAAGTTCGTTGAAAATATTTTGAACTTTTGACATCTATTTTGATACTATGCTATTGCAAATACTGGTCGAATACCGAAGCTACCATTTGCACTAGCCGAATCCGCAAAACCTTTTAGATTCATTACTGCAAAATTAGATGCGGATACGGTATCTCGTAACCAGTAATGCGATGACAACGGAATTTTCTCTGGATTCAATGCAAACAAACGTAACTGTTGTGTATCACTCAACCGCGTTTCCAGACTCAAAATCTTACAGCCATATAACATGACTTCACTTAACAGATCTACGGATGTTTGCATCCAGTAATCTGAAATATAACTTGAATGTGTCATCAATCGGCTCCTAAATGTTTCCGGTAAATTGGATGCCACTGTGTTTAAGGTTTGTTTTTTCATTACAGAATTTATGTAACCGCCATTTACAGTAGCACTATTGTTCATTTTTGCAGTTCCTATAATGGTATCAGGAACAATGACTAAATGATGTGTTGTACATTTTTCCGCATTTCCAATATCATACCAATAATCAATATCTGCGATACGATAATTAACCCCATCAATAATCCAGTAATCCCCAACAAATAAATCCTGAAATGTCCCATTTCGTATATTGGTTAACATCTCATCAGTAACTTTATCTCCAAGATATTTACCGCGATACATATTTTTATGCATCTGTGGGACATTCAATATATCCATCATTGTAGAAGATGCTTGCAAAATATTAGACACCATAGCTGATGGTATTTTCCAAATACCTATGATTGTTATCCCTGCCGTAGCCGCTACATAACTCTTACTTTCTATATCCTGTGAAGAGACATCAACATTACCATTTAACCCATTTATAGTTACTTCGCACATTTTAGTTCCTTTATCAGCAGAACTATTAAATATTCCAACCATCTCATTTTGAGAACCTGATTTGCAATATTTCACCGGAATCTGTGCAATCTTTCTTGAATATCCTGTACTCGCTCTATACTCGGTTCGAAACATCGCAAGGTTTCCTACAATCAAAAATTCTTCTTTTCTACATTCTTCACCCCATTGCACCTGATCCGTGCAATCCACCTGTACAACAGCATTCCTCTTCATATCCTGAATTGTTGTATTTAACTGCTGAATCTCCTTCTGCATATTGCTCTGAAGATCATCAAAATCCTTTCTAAGAACATAACTTTCATATATAATCCTTAAATCTGCTACTGTACTTTCTATTTTCATCCGCATTTCCAGTTCATTGAGCACTTTTGTAGTTTCTGGTGGAATACAGATATAGCATCCATCATCATAAGCAAATAATACTTTTCCAACATACACATTTACCCTGCTGAAATAGTAAGTGTCTGAAAATCCAGCGTTATCTACCTGTGCTTTTACCACAATCGTATGATTGTCTGCTGCAGATATACTCGAAACATCTACACGTTTGATCATTTCTGTTGGTGATTTTTCTGTATCTGCAATCAGTTCCATCTGCGAAAATACAACCTTGTCTCCCTGCAAAACAGCATTTTCCAGTAATGATTTTCCTTCGTCTGTAACTTTTACGCTCATATAGATTCCTCCTGTAGCATTTGAGTATGTGTAACCATTGTCATACTCGTTCCAACAATAATGTCTGACGGATTTTGAGTTATAAATTTATAGTTATCCTTCGCACCTACTTCTTTTTTCTTTCTTACCTCATTAGTTAAAATAGTAAAGCCGATCGGATGTGGTTCGCTGCCCATCGTAATCAGAACATAAAACTCTGCCCAATGCTCTGTACTGTTTTCCATAACTCTTGCCGGTACGATATCAACACCTGTATATCCCAGCGATTTTACCGCCAATATAATCCCTTCGTTTGTCCCTCCAAGCCTGCATACTTCCGGATACAGTGCGATTCGTCTTCTGTAATTTTCAATGTCTTCGTTCTCGTATCGCCCCAGTCCTCTTTCTCTTCCGATCTGCATCAACATATGTTCCCCGCAGGTGGCAATCATGGATTCATCTCTCGCTTGTAATACTGCATCTTTTGCCCGGTCAAAGCGTTTTCCCAGTACCTTCAGAAGGATGTACCACTGATTTACTGTCTTTGATATTTTCTTGAATGGTGCATGCAGTAAATACCACATATAGTCTGCAAACTTATCCATTTACACTCTCCTCAAATAGTCTTCACCTGAATATTAACTGTCCCAAGTGTGATTACTTTGTTTTTTTCCAGTATTACATTACTTTCCGGTGTCCGGATATCTGCCGTCCTGTAATTCTGTATGTTATCCGCAAATGCTTTCACAAGAGTATCTTTATAGAAACGGTTCAACTCTGATCGGTTCATACGGAACAGATTCTGCAGGATTTCCCTGGCCTGATCTTCTACACCTTCGGTGCTGGCATTTGCCGCCAGATATATGACAATATCAAAATCCTGTGGCGATACTTCTGCAGATTTGACAAGATAGTCTTCATAGTTTCCTTTCAGATACTCTATTGCTGCAGTAACTTTTTCAATCAGTTCCGGTGTTGCTGATCCTGCGGATCCAGTAATGTAAATATCTACGGTTCCCTGACCTCTCGGATGGTCTGCCACTACTTCCGCTGCTATCACACCATTGACCGATTCCGCAACATTCTTCAACTTCTGTTCCACTGTCCTTTCTGCCAGTTCAGCATAACTGTTTAAGCATCGTTCCTTTAACTTTTCGTCTGTTTCTTCATCCGTCCCTTCTTCCAAAATCCATCCTTCTTCATTGATGATCTTTTCAGCTCCCGGAAGGTAAATCATACTGTTTGTTATCGTCCCGCTTTTCAGATTGTATATGCTTCCGGTTCTTGCTGCTTCAACAAGGACTTTTCCTATTTCCTGTCCAGCTGGTATCATCACATCTTCAGTTGCATAATAGCGTTTTCCATCTGCAGCCTGAAACATATGACCAGAGCTGATTGAAAGGCTTTCATCTGTCATATTACGGTATATCGTAATATAACCTTTTATTTTGGTAGCTTCCTTGCGTGATTTACCATAATCAGCCGCTTTTATATCCAGCCAATCCCCGGTAGCATATGACACAAGACTTGATTCGATCATATTCCGTGCCAACTCAATAAGTTCAAGATAGATTTTGACAAATAATCTGATCAAAGTATAAAAAATACCTCCTTTGGAAAAGTTTGTGATCACAAATCCCTCTTCCTCCAGTTCATCCCGTATTTCTTCCATTTCTGTCTCCTCATCAGACAAAGGAATAATTTTATCCAGAAGCTTCTCATCCATTATCTGTCACCACCTCTACTTCGTTCAAATCTATGTCCATCTCATAGTTTTGCAGCTCATCCATCTTACTGAATTGAACTGTTATGTTACATTTTTCTTCTGTCTCTTCCACATTTATCGCTATACTGCCATCATCAATATCTTCCCTTTTTCCAATTTTATCCTGGAACCGCTCCCTGATTTCATCCAGCTCATCATCGTCAAACTGCCTGTGTATAAAATCTACAAGGGAATAACCGTATGACTCCGTGTCATCCTGATCTTCATAAAACAGTTCGCCTTCTGCTGTAACCATTTCGTTTCGTATATCTTGCAACCAGCATTCTGTATCCTGTACAACCGAAAAATCCCCATTATCTGATGCTATCGGCTGACCATCTGTATCAATCTGGATATCTGCGTAATCAAGTCCTACCAGTTCCATCTGCATACCTCCCTACTATGTGTGGCAGGCATTGACCATACAACATCAATACCACAACAATATCCTTTTCTTTTAAATCCAATTCTGTTCTGATCCCAGGTATTTCCGGGTAGTTCTTATTCCTGCTCAAGTCACTGTCAAGTATTCTGATTGCAACTTCTTTATAATTTTTCTTCGGATTTACTTCTGTAACCATTGCATACATGCTTGGCGGCTGCTGTGTATGTGGATATTTTTTTATCAGCAGATCCTGAACTATTTTTACAACTGCATTTTTCAACATATCCATGCTATATTCCCTCTTCCTCCGCTGGCACAAAATAAATACTCTGCCTGATAAATCCTTTTTCATCACGCCTGATCACTATTTTTTTTGCCAGGGCATATCCTGTATACAATGTATGTTCTACTTCTATGATATCCGAGTGGTGGATCCACGGGATTCCAACGGTATCTGCACACCACATACTTCCATACATTTCCATGTCAAGGATATTATCCTCTTCATCCAAAACATAGATATCTTTCTGTGCAGGTCTGCATCCCCAGTAAAATATCCCATTCCGGAAATAATAATCTACTGAAATCCCATAAAATGTATTCAGCATTTTCAACACTTCACTGGCCTTTTTGTTTTCCACCACAAACCGGTCTGTGACTCTATAATTTTCTACTGACAATTCATAGTTTGTAATTCCGGATTGTGTAAGGAGATATCTTACAATATCCTGCGGCGTACATTTTACAAATGTAGCACATACATAGCATGCTTCCAGTTTCCAGTAATCATCTTTGACCATGATCTCCTTCCAGTCCGGTGTCTGATCTTTTTCAATCGTACCGGTCAACAGATTATCGTATTCGTCCTCATATCCCAGATCAACCGAATACTCATCGCCAGAACAGATCGTTACACTCCCGATCAGTTCCTCATCCAGATTGATCCTTGCCCAGTCTGCATGATCATCGGCACTGCTTACATACTCAACCATAATGCCATCTTCTAAAATGTATTTTCCTAAATCCAACCGGAATTCCGGAGATATCAGATTTTTATATGCCATAAATCCACCCTATTTCGTTGTCAGTTTTTTTGCTTTCTTCTTTCCACTCTTACTGTCCTTGGTATCTTTTGCCGGGGACTTACTGCTGCTTTTCTTTGATTTGTTTTTCCCTTTTTTATTACTGTTGCTCTTTTTCTTCTTAGCGGATGCCTTCTTTACTTTTATTCCAGCAAACACCGGAGCCAAAAGCTCCAGCGTTGCCGTTTGATAAGATTGTGATATTTCATTTGTTGTCGTAAGCTTTTTAAAATAAACTTTCTTGATTCCTCTGCGGTTACAGTCTGAATTCTCGATCTTTAATAACTTTGCCTTTTTCTGTTTGTAAGGCCGGAACAAACGTTGCAATGTTGTGATCATCTCTGACACTTCTGTGCCTTTCTCCTTTTCAAGCATGATCTCAATCCGGATCGTAGCCCCTTCATAACCTGTCGGCTGATTTTTTTTTGTTTTCTGATTCTTTTTCTTGATATCATCAATCGAAGCTTCCTCATCTACCTCAACGCTCGTTACCTGCCCATGCAGCCGCTTTCCACCCAGCTTCATAATCTTATCAACGCTAAATAACATATCTGTCTCCTTTTATGCAATCTCTGTTTCTAGATCAGCATCATCACCTTCGGATAAATCCTTAATTTCTGATATCAGTTTATACAACGACTCCAAATCCTGAAGCTTATCAATATCTACCTGGATCTCCAGTTTTCCTATATGGATTGATTTGTTCTTAATTGATTTGCGTTCCTGTCTTGAAGTATTTTTCTGAATGGTTGTATTCCACATAGACGATGACTCTTTTTTTAACACTTTCCAGTCATCACCTTTTTCTCGGTCTTCCTGTGTAAAAGCTTTTAACTTTGTCCAAAATACATCCAGCGGAAGAATTGCCTCCGGCCCTGCTTCACCACCGACCATAGTCCTTCCTGTCCCAGGTTCAACTCCAAAAGCCGTTGTTCCAGTCATAATTCCACCCTTTGCATAGTAGCTGACCGAATAACTTGGAACTTTTGCTGCAGCACTTCCACTTCCAACCGTGTTATATGCCACACTGATTTTTGGGATTTTCGGACGCGGAATACTGATCTGCATATTTGCAAATCCGTTCTGTATCGTTGACACGGTAGATGATGTATAACTGGATGCTGTACTTTTTATAGATTGGAAACTGTTTCTAAATTTATTACTCATGCTCTGCCAGGTAGTCTCCATCCGATTTCCAGCATCTGACCACGTTTGTGATGTCTGTAATGCCGTCTGTTCTGTACTGCTGGAACCTGCCGCAATACCGTTGCTGAGTGATGTTCCCAATCCTGCACCAAGTGACTGGATATCTGTATTTCCGCTCTGCAATCCAGTGCCAAAATTATTGATAAGCTGCATACCCGTGTTTTTCGCTGATGACATGTCCATATTGTTAAACTGTGCCAAGGCACCATCCATGATATTTCCGGCTGTCTGCTGTACGTTTGCACTGCCGCTTTGCAGTCCATCAGATACCTTTGTTGCTATTTCTGCTCCCGCTGTCTCCGGTTCTTTTCCACTGACGATTGATTTAATACCATCCAGAATCGCATGTCCAAGGTTGCTGACCAGTCCAGTAATTCCATTGATAATGGCTGTTATGATATCTTTTCCAACTTGAATCCAATCCGTAGCCAATATTGTATCAACGATCGTTCTCAAAATATTAACCACACAAGTCATAAGCGTAGGTATTGCATTTACCAAACCATTTGCCAATGCAAAAATAAGCTGAATACCACTCATCAGAATCTGAGGAAGATTTTGTAAAATGCCTTGTAACAGCATAATGATGATCTGTGTTCCATATGTCAGTATCCCAGGCAAAGCTGCTGAGATTCCCTGTATCAGGCTTAACAAGATCTGTGTTCCAGTGCTTATAATGTTCGGCAAAGCATTTACCAATGACTGTACCAGATTCAAGATCACCTGCAATCCCATCTGGACCACTTGCGGCAGATACGCACTGATGTTATCCCAGATATTCCGAAATGTCTCAGAGCTGCTGTACAACCTACGAAATACTGCAATCAATGCTACAATGGCAACAATAACAAGCGTGACCGGACTTGCCATAAAAGATGTACTTAACAACGAAAACGCCTTTCGGATTGTTCCTATCGCCGCCGCACCGCTTGTCATAACTTTCCCTACAGTTCCCATGATTGTAAGAAGCGTTCCTGCTACAACCAAGAATCCTCCAACCTTAACCACGATCTGCATGATGCTGTCTACGGTTTCCTGATTATTTGAGATCCATTCTGCACCTTTTCCGATAATGTCATTTATTTTATCCAGTGTATTATTAACTGTTGGAAGCAGTGAGCTTCCCAATGCTTCTGCATTATTATGTATCTGCTGTTTTAATACCTCGAATTTCTGAGCTGGTGTATTATTGATTGCTTCAGCCATATCTTTTGTGACGGCTGTTCCCTGCTGCATGCTATCACTTAAATCCTGAATCCCGGTATTCAATGTATCCACGTTGTTGTACAGCAGATCTATCATAGCAACCGCTTCATCTGTGCCAAATGCTTCTTTTAACTGCTGCTTTTCTACCGCATCAATCGTATCACCATATTTTGTTTTCAATGCATTCAAGATTTCAGGTGTAGACAAAAGCTGGTTGTTTGCATCTGTAAAAGACAGTCCTAATTTTTCCCCTGCAGATGCTGCTTTGTTCAGAAACGCTTTATACTTCGTGGCTGCTTCTGATCCTGACATGGTTGTCTGAAGCTGTCCAAGTATCGCCAGCTGTTCCTCCATCGACACATTTGCATTGGTAGCTGTAGCACCAAGCATAGATATGCCTGCCGCCATCTGTGATCCGGATGTTTTGTACATTCGAACCGCCGTTGAAATGCCTGCCGAAAACATCTCGCCAAATTCTATGTCCGACATCTGGTCATAATAGTTTTTATAGATGCCATACCCTGTCGCAAACAGAGATCCCATCTCTTCTGTAGTTGATTTTGTTGCTTTTCCAGTCAATGCTGCTAATTCTGTAAACTTGGCAACACCTTCATCTGATAAAGATGCGATTCCTGATTTGATGTCATAAGATGCCGTTATGAAATCTGCTTTGCTGGTACCGGCCCACTGATCCGAAAAACTCTTTGCTGCCTTTTCCACCGCCGCCAGATCTTCAACACCCAATGATGCAAGCTCTCCGAGTGCATCCTGGGTATCAAACGTTGACGTTACCAGTTTTGCCGTAGCTCCCAGTATTGCTGTTCCAACCCCTGTCATGGCTGCTCCGGCTTTCTGCATTGCTCCAAATCCATTGTTAATATTTTGCAATGCCCCTGATACGCCATTTTCTACTCCCGGCAGCTTTGGTGTCAGCTTGTCAACGATCCCCATCACAACAGACAGGCGAAATACGGATTCCATCCCCATAAGCTACCCCCTTTTAATCTGACAGGATCTTTCCCAGTGCATTCTGCAGCCCTGTTTCCAGATCAGCAATCCTCATCCTGCGTGCATAATCTGCCATTGCAACCAATCTCAAAAACTCATCCATATCCATTTCTTCTATGTTCTTATCTGCTATCGACTCAGGAAGATACATTCTTATCAGCATACTTCCTGAGTCGATCAGACTCTCTTCCAGTTTTTCCTGGTATTCGTTTATAACTTTTTTACAGTGGTAGACTTACTAAGTCCCAGCATGTTCAGCAGCTTTTCCCCCACTCCGATTGAAAAGGCTGGGTATTCTTCCAAAATATCTCTCAGGTCATCTTCCTGTTCCTCGATGATATTATCCTGGATAAATGTTTTGAGTGCCCTGCTGGATGATGCCGCTGCTGTTTTCACATACCGGTCATAGCTTGCTGTCGTTGGCTTCTTGAACAGATAGGTAACCGCTCTTTCTGAATCATCATCCTCTGTGATCACCGATGTTACCTCGTAGATAGTAGAACCTTCCCCTTTGTATTTCTCTCTCAGTCTGTCAAGACCGTTTTCTTTTTCATCTGCTTTTGATCCTAATACGATTTCTGTCATGATTGATCCTCCTGTTTTTGACATTTATTTTGATTACATTTTCATTCCGTTAATGTTAACACCGCCAAAGGCAAACCCTTCCAGATCGACCTTGATGCTTTTATCTCCCTGTGATGCTTTTCCGGAAAACTTACTGAACTTTACATTCGTCAGCGTATCAGTGACCACCTTCTGTCCATCATTTCCATATGAAACCGTAATCTTTTCAAATATATGGTTAAAGAATGACTTGACTCCTTTTTTCTGCATCACGTTGCAGATCTCATCAAAATCTTCTCTTAACATAGACATCTTGACGCTGTTCTTTCTATTCCCGGTTCCATAGCCACGGGGATCACCGCCTTTACCGTAAATCACCTCTTCATCCCGCTCCGCATCATATGATATTTCGGTAGGCTCTACATTTTCGCATCCTGAGATTCCAAGTGTAACGCTGTTCCAGTCATAGCATCTTCCGTTAATAATCGCCATCTATTTATTCCTCCTGTTTTCCTATGCATTATATGGATTATCCACAGCCACATTTACATGGATTGTCCGGATATGGCCTTTGGGTACATATACAAGCTCTGCATTCATTTCCTCATCTACAAGGATATTTTCATTCACATCCACAGTAACTCTTCCAGAACTGATGATTCCGTCTGCCACTGCATTGTCAATCGGAACATTCAGTTCTTCCTGGATTCTTGCAAAACTTGCTTCGATGTTTGACATATCAATTTCCACATGCAGTTTTTCCAGTGCTGCTTTTCGGATATCCCTTACCAGGCGGTTCAGAACCCTTGTCTCTTCGGCATAACGGAAATCACTGTTTTCTGCACTGAACATCTTTGCATTCGTCACATAATAATCTTCCAGTCCGTTATACTGTCTGACCGTGCAATACCCTGCCTCATCCAAATCTGGAATGCATTCACCAATCCCAGCCGGAACCAGTGAAATCAGCTTATCATTTGCGATTGGGAATGACGCCACCTCTCCAACCGACTGGCTTTCTTTTGCAGCACCATATAATCCCGTGATCACACCCGCCAGGTTCTCTAAAACCTCCCGGTTATCCATTTTTTTATAATATCCCCATGCTGCCACCACCTGAACATAGATACTGTTGATGCCTTTTCTGTCATTGATCAGTTTCTCCGCATACTGCTCTGCCGTTTCTTCTGAAGACGGCTCGCTGCTTTCACAGATAAAGATAACCGGCTTTTTATATTCTTCCATAAATTTTGCGGCTAACGCTGCCAAAGCAGCCCAGGTTGTTTTTTCTGTAGCACCGACCACATGGATCATCTCAAATACTTTGGTAAAATTTTTAAGGTTTTCCACTGCACTCAAAAGTTCTTTATGATTCATTTTCGGTGCGGTAGTGGTAACCTGATAGATATCTCCTTCTGTAAAATCCCCAGTCATTGAAATTTCAATACCGGTTTCCGGGATAGCTGTTTTCCCTTCTGGAATTGTCATTTCATCTGAATATGTAATTCCACCATCAATAGAGTACTTCATGCCGCCAGCATTGGTTGTCCCTGTCTCGATGATGGAGATAATGACGGTATACGCATTATGTGGTTTTCCCGTAACTGTAACCGTTCCTGAACCGGAACCCGTATGCTGTACTTCTGAGATCGTTCCTGCCGTCTCTGCATTTACCGGCACACAGTATACTTTTCCTGCTCCATTTTCAATGCTGTCCATGCACGCATCTGCCAGTGGACTATATCCAAGCATTTCTTTAATCTTTCCCGCAGTCATGCTGTTCGTAATCTCGATCGGCTCATCGGCTATTTTTTCCGAAACCCCGATCTTGACCTGTACGCCTGTCCCTGTCACAGTGGTCCTTTTCAGATTTCCATCCTGAACATTTACATATACATCACCAAGCATCACCCTTTTGCCCCCTCTCTTCCTGAAACAGCCGACATTTCAAATCTTTTTACAGCCTGCAAAAATACTGCTTCTGTAACACAACGTCCCTTCCTCCATCCTTCTGCTGCTTTCGTTCCTTCAAATACTGCTTCGCTTACTTTATGTTTCTCCTTCAGCGACTCAATACAGAACGTCTGTTTTTTATTTTCCATCTGTCTCCTCCATCATGTGATATCTCTTAAATTCACCTGTTTAACCGGTATATCCTCATACAGCCTTTGATGTTTAAACAGGATCTCCACCTGAACCGCTATATTGGCTTTCAGGACACTGTCATCCTTTTCAATCCACTCTGCTTTCCCAATCTCCAGGTCAACCCAGTTCCCATCTACATAGACTCCATCGCCTATACAGAGCAGAAATTTTTTAAATATTTCTTCACACCTGGCTGCCTCTGCATCCGAAATGACTACATTAAAACTGCTTGTCCGAAAGATTCTGGTAACACGTACCATCCTCTTCCCTGTTTCATCCTCATAACGTTTTCTTGAATTTCTCCGTTCAAACGTATCTCCATTATGCAGGACTGCACCCAAATGGGTTTCGCCTGCCATCCGAAGCTTCTTCATGTTCGTATAGATAGTAGACTTAACCCCTGCTTCCTTCAGCTTCGCCGCCAGATAATCCCTTTCCTGTATCATTCTGCCATTGCATCCTCCAATATACCTTGTATCTCCTGCTGATCCTGGTCACTCATGCCAAGGAACGGCCTTGCAGGAACATTGATCGTGACTTCTTTTGCCTGCCTCCAGACTCCATTCACTTTGAACTTAAGCATTCCTCCACTTTTAGCCCGGATGGTACGCTGTGCTCCAAACTGATGTGTTGCAGCGTAAATAGTATTGGTTCCGACTGCAAACCCTTCCTCTTCTGCCTTTGCATGGATGGAATTTTTCAGTCTTGCTGTCTGTGTAAGTGTTTTTCCACCGGAGGAAGCCCGGATGGATTTCTTCCACTGTCCTCCATCCGGTGTCTGTTCTGCTTCGAAACGGCTCACGGTTGATTCCCGCAGTGCTTCTGCCATGGCCGTACTGATCCCTTTTTTATCTATATGCTGCAGTTTTTTCAACTGCTTCATCAGCTTCTCTGTATCGCCGTTAACTTCCAGTTTTATCGCAGACACATTACCATCCTTTCATGCTCGACCGGGTAAAGATACGCTCCTGGGATCTTACGTCAAAACCAGCCTGCCTATCTGCAGAATTTTCCCCTTTTGCCCCTTCTCCGATCTCAACAATGCCTTTGGCAACATTCTCCAGGAACCGGATAGCCGCATTATATCTGTTCAGGATCGTTTTCTCCCTTTCGCCTTCATCAATGCCGCTTCTCGATGCCAGGTTGTATACTGCAATATCTTTGCTGTATTTACATATGACTTTGGGCACTGTCCGGAATGGAACTTCATACCTTTTGTTCAGGTAGCCATTGATCTCTGCATCCGCATCTTCGATTGCTGAAACAACATACGGCATCAATACCTTCCGCCGTTCTTCCGGATCTTCAATATAATCCGTTCCGGCAAGCGTATTCAGGGCATCTTCCTTAAACATTGCAAAGACTTCTTCAACCGTACAATATGCCATAATATCTCCTATCAGCCTTCTGACTGTCCGGTAGATCCAAATGCCATCTGTGGGAATCCATATCCTACATTGCTCCGGCCATCTGCCCCATACAGAAATTCACCTTTCAGAAATACATTCGGATCTTCCGGTCTTACCAGTGAAGTAAACTGGTATTTTTTGCGTTCCTGATATACAAATGGCTTCAGGAACAGGTTGGTTGCGAACAGATACCAGGCTTTTGAATCCTGTGCAAGTTCCGGGCATACAAGGATCTCTGCTGTATCTTTCATTACATTGGTCGTTCCATTGATCTGGTCTGCTTTCAGAATAAGCCTTGCCGTATGTTCCAGTGCCGGGGGAACTACAAGAAGATCTGGAACGATTCCAAGTGGTGTACCATTATCAGACAGGATGCTCATCATCTGCGAACGTGCTGCCTGATAGCTTTCTGCACTTAATTTTTCAGTTCCTTTGTTTGAATAGGAATAGCCGCCATTTTTATGCTGTTCTGAGAAGAACGGTTTGCCATCATAACAAAGTTCTTTGAAACCTGCAGCCATCGCCGAAAATAACAGCTTATCCGGATGCTGTGCGGCTGACGCTCCCATGGCTTCCATCATCGGTGCATACACACCATACTGGTCATCTTCCAGATCCGTACGCTTTACAGAAAGCGTCATCTCAAATTCTTTGTTTTTGATTGAATAATCATATGCCGCCAGATTCTGGATCGTCCTCTCTCCGATCCACTCCCTCATCGTTGGAAAATGACCGATCCATGCATATTTCTGTTCCCCTGTATTGGATGGGACTACCGTGGCAATTCTCTGATACTTCGGTGTTACTGCTTTAAATGCCTTATTATAGGCTGCTGAAAATCCAACATTCAGTGTTGCTAATGCCTGCTGATTTACTACCATCTTTTTCCTCCTGCTTTCTACTGTTCTCTGATATCAACCGTTACAAAATCATCATCCACTTCCAGGATTGTTCCGGCCATACTGGAGCCTGTGTCTGTGATCGTAACTTCCTGTGCACCGGACACATATGCTTTCTTCAGGATATCGGTCTGCTTGATGCTGCCATCATTCCCCATCACCACGCTTCCGCGGTATACATTCACGTTTCTGGATCCATTCTTTCCATTCCGGTTATCTACATACTGCATTGCCATGCCTGCAACCTTCAATCCTGTTTTCTTGGATGCCAGGACTGCATAGCCATCTGCATTTAATGCCACCATGCAGGCGGTCTGCATTTCTTCCCCTTCCGCGACCGGAAGGACCATAATGCTGCTGTCCATTTTTCTTTCACCAATTCGAAACTCTTCCATCCTTCTTCACCCCTTATTCTTCTGATCCTTTGATATCTTCCATGGATACTCCAAGATTCTTAAGAATCTTCGGATCCAGCTCTGTATCTGTTTCCTCTTTCTGGTATCCTGCTGATCCTGTCTTTCCAATCGGAACTACCGCCGGGGCTTTGGCTACAAACGCCTGAAAACCTTCGGCATCTTTAAGAGCGTATTCTTTCGCCCATGCTTTCTGTGCTGCAGATATCTTTCCCTGCTTCAGTGCCATGGTCACAAGTTCTTCTGCATCCCTTTCATCCATCCTCCGTTTCAGTTCCAGGATCATTTCATCTTTTGTTTTGTCCGCGGTTCCTTTCAGTTCCATGATCTTCGCCGCAACATCTTCTGTCTTTGCATCTCCCTTCAGTTCCAGCAGATCCATAATGGTCTTATTGGCTACCACTTCTTCTGTCTTTTCCTGTTTTTTTAATTCCTGGATTGCCTTTTCCACATCTGCCTCTGTCGCATCCGCCGGCAGTCCCAATAATGCCACAATCTTTTTCAGTTCCATGCTGTTTCCTCCTTCTGCCCCATCCGGGCTGCTGATATCTATACTGTTCACTAATGCAAACATCCCATCAATAGCCGGCGTATTGGTCAACGCCACGCTATGCAAGGCTACTGCTTTTCCATCGCTCTTCCGGCAGATTACTACCGGGGACAGATATTTATATTCCTTGTTCTCCAGATACTGCTTTGCTTTTGCTGTCCATTCCACCTGTGCCGCGATCGCATCGTTCGTTTTGACAAGTTTTTTGATCCACCCACCGGCAGGAGCCTGTACATCTTTTAATGTCTGATGTTCATAGTCAATAACAAGGTCAAGCCCCCTGTTTTCAAAATGGCGGTTGATCAGGTCAAAACTCTCGTCATCCACAACAAAATCACCTTTCTGGCTGTGGACCGTTCCAAGGGGCAAAATCTTGATCTCGTCCGGTGCTTCCGAAACGTTCAGCCCTTCCAGAGCATACATGATCTGATTCTCCATACTCTTCTCTGTTTTCATACCGCACCTGATAGCGTTATAACGCGTTATAACACTATCATCTTCCTTTCCTGCTCCCATTCTTCCATCTGTAGTATTTTTTAGAATCTGGGGCATTTTACGCTTTCTTTTTTCAAACACCTTCCTTACCGGTGTACTCAGCACCGTAAGATCCGGTTCCCATACCTGTTTTGCAGGATTCGTTGCAAAACCTTTGTCCGGTCTGCTCTCCAGGATCTCTCCTGTTTCCCGGTCTACTTTCCTTGGCGGCTTTGTTTCCACTGTTAGGCCACGTTCTTTTACCTGCCGTTCACTCAGCGAAACCACGCTGCACCTGCACCGGAAACCATTCGGCGGATACCATACATCCCATATCGGATCATCTGCCCGGTACACTTTCCCATGCATCTGTGCGTGTTCTTCCCTGACATTTCCATCTGCTGCGGTACGATACTGCCAGAATGGCCTGAGTTTTACGGCGGTATCATCCGTCATGCTCTTATAATGGCCTGCGTTATATGCCGTCTGCAGATTTGTCTGGAATATCACATCTGCTTTAAAAGGATTTACCCCTTCGTATCCATTTTCTTCCAGAAACGTGTTCATCTTTTTTTGAAACTCTTCTTTTGTGGTTCCAAGTTCAACTGCTTCCGTAAGTGCCTGCAAAAAGCTGTCCAACACTTCTGCCTTGGTATATCCTGATACCATAAATGCCTTTGCACGGCTCGCCTCATCCATTTTCAGGAACTCTTCTTTTGAAACACTCTTCTTTTTCTTTAGGAACTCCACAGCTGCTTTAAACACGAAGCTTCCAGTCATACCATATTGAACATCCATTTACTGCTGGCTCCTTCCTATCATCTCAGAAAGATCCATGCCCTGTCTGAGTATCTCCTCAAGATCACCATCATCCATTTCATCGTACAGCTTCTGGAGGTTCTCTTCCTGGTCAAGCTGCTCTTTCAGACTCCTCAGGTCTGCCGATCCATCCAGCATTTCCTGCACCGGTTCCAGCATCCGCTTTAATATCAGTCCTGCTTTTTCACAGGATTCCTGGACGATCCTGTCAACCTGCTTCTGTTCTTCCTCCATCTGCACCCTGTCCTTCCGTCAGTTCTTCCATCTTTTTCTGCACCGCTTCCAGCACTGCCTCGCCTTTTTCCGGTTTTGGAATTGAAAATTTCTTGTATACATGATCTACCGGGATCGACAGCCCCATATCACAGATCAGTGTCTTGTAGATCTCTGCCGTGACTTTCAGGTCATCCGTCTCATTACTGTTGAACACAAACAGCGGTATCTTTGCATTCGGACCAAAGTTATATAAAACAAGCGGCTGTATGATATCTTTACGGATCGTTTCTGCAAGACTCTTGGCATCCGCAACCGTCAGGTCATGCCTGACTTCATTGTGGACTTTCCCCTGGGCATATGAACCACCTCCGGAGTCAGAACTTAATGTCTGTCCAAGGATCGCCTTGCTCATCTGCTCATCTGCATAGCGGGCAAATTTTTCAAAGATATCTGCTGATGTGGTCTTATTGGACTCGATGATGCTGATATCCGCAGATGTCGGAATAATCCCGGCCGCATCCGTTCCCATCGTATAGATGGCATCCAGCAACTGTTTCCTATCCGCTTCACTTGCAGATGCATCATACTTTCCAAGCCTCAACGGCATTCCGTACACTTCTGAAAATGCCACCCAGTCTTTTAAGTCAAAATTCTTGAACATGTACATCCATGCTACGATCCGCATAACGCCAGCTCTCGACTCATGACCGCTTTTCGCTTTATATTTATGGACAACAAATTTATTTTCCGGAAGTTCGATCCCTTCTGGAAAGTCCCGTGTTGTAATCTTCAGAACTTCTTTTTCGTAATCCCATACCAGCTTTTTCGGATGGATCCATTCCAATGACTGGATGACATCATGCCCTTCTGCATCCACATCCCACTCTATTTCCAGCACGCTTATGCCTTTCCCAATCGCATCCAGCATGTCAAACATGGCAGCGTCAAACCCTTCCAGTGCGGTAAGCTGTTCACTCACAAACTCAGATATAGCCTGGTCTTCCGGCTCCTTTGTGGATGGCTGCACCTCCCACTCAAGTCCGGTGACTGCCAATTTTCTTGTCTGCATCTGCGAAAACAGGTGTGGATCCTTCTCTTCCATCTCTTCAAAAAGCTCCATCTGCCTCCGCACATTTCCATCATTTGCTTCCCTCAGGATACTGGCAAGCCGTACTGGATTCAGACCGACTGATGGATACGTGGAAAAACGGTCATTGACATCCCTAGCTGCTATCCGTACACGGACAGGCTCATCCATCCCGGTATCTGTAAGCGGATCAAACACTACTTTTCCCGCTTTCCTTTTCTTCTTTCCCATCAAAAAGCTCCTTTCCGGAATCTTGCCCTCCTGCGGATCACAGTCTCATACTTGATCTTTTCTGCCTGCCCCTTAATGCTCATGGCAAGCTTGACCGCCATCTGCAGGCAGTCAGGGGCATCATCATTCCTTCCCATCGGGTACTCATTGAGCTGTGTCAGCAGTGCCTTATGTTTTCTGTTAAACTTGATATATTTATTCTTGATCAATGGCTGCAGTGATTCGATCCGCAGCTGTTTGTTCTGCAGGGACTGTATCTCCTCAATCGGGATATACTCGCCCTGCTCCCTCGATTTCTCTGCCAGGACCGTCTTGAAGAAATACTGGAACTGTACCGTTTCCACCCCAAACTTGTAATACCCTTTTTTAAGATCCCTCTTGAACCTTCTCTGTGTATCGATCACATCCTGTATGATCACATCCGGTGTTCGCTTTTCAACACTTGCTTCTACAACGTACATATAACCTTTTGTCAGGCTCACCGCTAAAGATATGATCGCAGATGTATCTGATTTTTTATTTTTTCCAAGCGAGGGATCATTTGATCCTACGATCACAAAATCCGGATCCGTAAAATCCACCAATTCTTCCTCATAATAGTCATACCATTCTTCGTTAAACGTAGCGGAATCCGGGTCGATCGGTTCATTCATCATCTCACTGTTGAACGATGCGATCCCTTCATCGATCCGCATTTTCATCAGATCATAATACGACCACTTTTCTTCCCATAATACACAAGTCCCTTCCAGCATTTCCTGTTTATGCTGCTGGAAGAACCGGTCTGCATCTTCTGCATGGGTATCATTGAACAGATTTGTATAGATGCTCTCCCATTCATCCCAAAGCTGCTGGTTCTTTGCCCAGGACTCAATAGACCGGTATGTCTTAGAACGGTAACCGGTATTTTTTAATGTGTTCGCAAGCAGGGAATCATAATGCAGTACCGTACCGATATACATGATATCCGTATAGGTATCGCCACATTTGGAAACGGCTTTTTTAAACCAACCATCAAGCTTCCTTCTCTGCTCCGGTGTGTTGACATTTTCGTCATTCTCAATGTCATCCAGTACCAGCAGATCAGGCCGCCAGTTCCGGTGCCGCCTTCCTCGGATCTTCTTCCCGGATCCCAATGCTTCCACTTTGATGTCCGTATTCGTCAACAGGGTTTTTGTATTCCAGGCTTTTTCCCCTTTCAGATATCCAAAATCCTGGATGATGTTATAATTTTCTTCCAGTTCGTTCCGGATATCTTCCAGGAAGCCTTCTGCCTGATCGGAGCTGTCCGATATGATGATCAGATAATGTTTGTACCGGTATAGCACTGCATGTAAGGAATCCTTAAACGTAAAATTTGTTGACTTTGCATGTCCTCGCGGTGCCGCAAGTACATTCCGGCTTCCCTTAAGACGGTCTATGCCATTTCCTTTTTCAAGCGGGTTCCTGCCTTTCATAACTCCCTGTTCCCATATGGCATCCAGTTCCTCATGAAATGCAGGTGATTTCCGCACAAAGTAATGCGGCAGGTACGCACGCCCAAAATACGACAGATCGAAAGCAGCCAGTTCTTTTCGCAGGCCTTTTTCCCCTGTTATGTTTTCCCCTGAAAGATACCTTGACTGCAGTTCTTTCCTCTTTGACAGATTGTCATTTTTTCTGAGAACATACTCGCAAAAAAGGGATCTCTGATACTCTTCATTGTCTTTTACTGCCGTTTCTTCCTCTTCATCCAGTTCCCGGATCCAGTTGTCAATATCAATCATCCTGTATCATCCGTTCCTTTGCCCGGTTTAATATTTCTTTCAAAGCTTCTGCAGAGCGTTCATCCTGCTTAATGACTTTCAGGATCTCCTGCTCCATTTCCTTGAATGCAAGATCTGCTTTTTTCTGCATCTCCTGCTTTGCCTTATCTTTATATACTTTTGTCCGGCTCAGGGAGGCCAAAAGCCTTCCAGCCTTGTCCAGTGGCATCTGATCAAACTCTTCTTCTGCCGTTGCCATCTTATTGATCAGACCATCCATCAGCATCCGCATACCTGCTTCCGTATAGTCTGCATCTGGGTTTTGTTTTACTACCTGAACAAGCTTTTCGGTCTGCTGCTGTGCCTCCAGCAGCCTCTGCATGGCAGAATTCGACCGCATCGCATAACGTCCTACACTGCTTTTACTGATCTCATATCCCTGACTTTTCAGGAATACGCTGATGTCCTGATAGGTATTGGATGTGTCTGCCAGCATCACATCCACATTCGTGCGTACGATCTCCGGCAATTCATCGATTTTGGAACTGATCCGGGTCTTTTTCCTCTGCTTTCCCATCAAATATCCACTCCCGGATCTTCAACCGTTCCCTCTGCAAGATCCACACCCCTTTTCGTCAGGCGGATCACTGCATCATTTGCATAGGCATTGTATGCGGTCACTTTTCCATCCGTAAATTCGATATATCCTGCATCCAGAAGATAATCCAGATATTTGCTGATGTCCGGTGATACTACAAGGCCTGCGGCGATCATTGCATTGCTCACCTGTCTTGTCAGTGCCGAATTATTGTACCCCTTCACCAGACACCGGATGATATATCCCCGGATCGCTTTATTCTGTCTTACCTGTGCTTTTTCTCTCTCATCCACTCTTGTCCACCTCATTCCTTCCTGCTGGATGATGCCATAAGAAGCTTGTCAATTTTCGAATCGATGCTCTTCATCCGGTCTTCTACCCCATTCATGCTGCGGAAAAAATCTTCACGCAGCACAAATGTGGTGGCAAAATCACCTTTTACATTATTCAGATCCTGTGTAAGCGACTCGATCCTTGCGTTCGTCTCATTTTCTAACTTGTCAATCCGTTTGTTTGTGCTCTCGTTATTTTTTTCGATGCTTGTCTTGATGTCGTTAAACTGTGCCTTCGCCAGGAAGGTCAGTAAGGAAAAACCTACCCCAAGCACTATGGACAATGTGATGATCTGCTCCATAGTCATTCCTTCCCATTTACGAACCGTTCTTTTAATTCATAAAACTTTTCCCATCCGTCCATGCTCACAAGGGCAACGATAAATGCCGCAATAAACGATGCGAAGACCATGAACCAGTCCAGGGCGATCTTGTAATATTTTGCCAGCCCTGCAAATCCAACCGGACATAAAACCAGCGACAGAACGATCACTACTACGGCTGTCGGTACATGCTTATCCAGCCATGTGATATGTTTCAGTACCTCCGTGATGCAGGATACAAGAAATGCCATCACCCCGATGAACATCACTGCATATGCCCCATTTTTCAAAAAAATCTCCATGATAAAATCCATTTCTTTCCCTCCTTCTCAAATTAAACAAGAGCATGACTGCAAGTCATGCTCTAAGGGTATCACAGGCATTTCAAAAACATCATACCAAGCGGTTTCTGAAAATGTTTGTTCTATATTTTTGATATTTTTTGACATTTTTTTTTGAGAAAAATATGCTTTTTTTGCTTGACTAGCACGTTATAACGTGCTATAATATAGACATCTTAAGAGAAAGGAGGAAAACATATGGATGAGATAATAAAAATACTCACTATCATCTGGTTAACTTTTCAGATCGTTGACAAGCTTTCAGATTGGTTAGACCAGTAATAGTGAGCATCACACAGGGGGCGAAAGCCCCCGCCCTTTAAGGGCAACATCATCATACCATATGCAGAAAAAAAATGAAAGACATCTTTACAACATTACTGATCATTTTTATGGTGCTGAAACTGATCGACTTTCACGCACTGGGGATCCTCGATATCATGCTTATCATCCTCGCAGTCCTCTTTGCCGTGATATCCATTTTAGACTTTTTAAAGGAGCGTAAAAAATGAACCTGAAAAAAATCCGCATCGAAAAAGGTCTCTCCGTACCGGCACTCGTAGAATTGAGCGGTGTACCTCGCCGGACGATACAGGACATCGAAAAAAACGATACTTGCAAAGTAGAAACCGCCATCAAACTGGCTGACGCACTGGAAGTGACACTTGACGAACTCTGCCGCTGATCCACAAGCATCCGAAAGCCCCGGCACAAAATGCCGGGGCTTTCTTTTGTTCTGATCACAGGTCAAACAGGCTCATCTGTCCGGCGATCGGTTCATCTTTCAATATGTTTCCTATCTGTGTTGTCGTAAGGTTGTATCTTTCTGCCAGCTCCTTGATATTGTAGCCATCGTATTCCCGCTTTATGATCCGGTTCCTTGCCGGTGCAAGGATGCTTTCCACCTTAGGGAAATACAGCTTATCCCCCTTGGCATATTCCGACATTTCCACAAAACACTCGATACCTATGATCCCTACAATATCCCGGTACTTTTCGGATATATCTTCCTCTTTTATTTCCTCCAGAAGCCGCCTTTTCATATTCCTATCCATTACCGGATCCTCTCCTATCTCTTTATTGTCTCACAGTATATCCAAGACAGATCCATCCCGCCCCGGACTTCAGGCGGCCCCATCCGTTTCTTTCCTCTGTGATCGTGTAACACTTTTTCGCACCTTTCGGTTCACGGATGCTTCCGGTAATCTCATAATCTTTGCCCGGACCTTTACGGATGTTCAGCCAGTCACATGTGGTCTTGATCAGATATGTTTCCTCTTTCGGCTCTGTTACCGTTTCTTCCGTTCCTGCATTATAACATTCCAGATCCCACTTTTTTATGATGTTGATGATCTTACTTGCATACTGCGGATCTGTCGCATACCCGCCTTTCTTTATGACCGCAATCGCTTTTTCATAATCCTTTTCGCCCTGAAGTCCTTTATATCTCTGCTGTGTCCCATTGGCTGCACCTAACAGATACATGCCATGGTCACTGATCGAATCCTCAATGCAGTCATAACAGCGGAAGCTGGATGCCACCATCTCCTGTACACCGTTTACCACTTCTGGTGATTTCTTCGTGTAGGTACTGCTCCCATCCCAGGTCGTGCCTGGCCACGTATTTCCACTTAACCTGCTTTTCATGCCATGCAAGTTGTTCCCGATCACTGCCAGATCTTCTTTTCCATATCCGGACTCCAGTATCGCCTGTGCCAGTGACACACAGGCAAGGATCCCATGCTTTTCCTCATCCTTCGTATACAATGGACCTACTTTTTTAATCCATTCACTTTCCGTAAGATTCTGCAGATCCTCCGCCTGCATCCCACGATCCTTTGTATATATGCCATTCCCATCTTTATCAAATACGGTATATCCGGCTCTGCATGCGGCAATCGCCCCTTCTTTGGTACCGGCAAAGATCTGATTTCCTTCTGTGTATCCAGCTTCCCATACTTTTCTTACACGGTACAGTTCTTCCGACTCCGGAAGGGATGCATTGCCTTCCCCCACCAAAGTGTCCAAGATTGCTTGGGCGGTTGCCTGTACCATCTCATTTTCATGGGCTGTGAAAAATCCCATATCATCACCGTCATCAATAAATGCGATCTCATGCAGGAAATACAGTACACCTGCCGTCTGACATCGGTTCAGGTTCAAAAGCCCGGTTGAATCTGCGATTGTCCACTTTTTAAACCCGATCCCTACAAGGTTGTCCACAATCTTCTGGGCGATCGGCGTGCATCCGTTTGATGGATGTTTATAGCCTCCTGTTCCTGTAAAGCTTCCATCGCCATTTTCATCCTTCTTAACTTTTGCGTTCAGATGGGCTTCATACACAAAATCATATTTTGCATAATCCGGTACATTTCCGGCACAGCTTTCACTGTAACAGTTCTTATTGACATCGTACAGTGTAACACTCACCTTTTTCCCAAGTGCTGTTTTCAGCTTTTTTACCCACTGTCTTGTATAGGTTGCTTCCTGTCCCCATTTACTGCAGGCCCCCGGATCATAACTTCCATCATGGTTTTTGCCATGTCCTGCAATCAGCAGTATCTTCTTTTTCTTCGCTGCCATGTTATCACTCCTTTTCATAATCCAATTTGATCGACAGTTTACTTTCTACCAGGATACACTTTTTCAACTCCCGCATACTCGCATCCAGCATGTCATCCGGAAGAAATGTCCGGATCAGCTCCCCATTCTTAATCCTGTGTATATGCCATAACTCCACATCCCAGTCATCCTCCACCTTGAATACTGCACACAGTGTTTTCCTGTCTGCTTCATAGTCCCCTTTCAGACGTTTAAGCAAAGTCTTCTTCTGCTTTGCATCCGGCAGGATATGCATCTGATCCAGAAACTCTTCCAGATCATACTCATATGTATAATCATCACAGAAGAGAGCTTTCAGCATACGTTCAAATGCAGGCGTGCATTTATATTTTGTCTCTGTTGTTTCCTTTACGTGCATCTTATAGACACCTTCTGTCACACACACCTTCAAGCGGTCCGGGTTCAAAATATCCAGGCTCTTACTGTCCGTAACGGAAACCGTACCCTCATCCCCAAAGAATCTCATATACTGTTTATTCCGGTCTTCCATAATGCCAATACCTCTTGCCTGCAGCTCTGCCTGATATGCTGCAATGCTCTTGCTGGTGTTCAGCCGGAGCTGGTCCAGATGGATCAGCTCATCTACAAGCTGGCTGCTTGTTTTCTGTTTCAGTTCATTCATGGTATGCCTCCTTGATCTCTTCCATACATTCCCGGCAGATCCCTCTGCCTTTCATCAACGTTACATTCTCGGTTGTCTCGCAGAAAATACATCTTGGCTGATACGGACGGATCACGATCGTTCCATCCTTTTCTGCACAGACCTCCACTGCGTCCCTCGGTTTTATCCCAAGCTCTCTCCGCATCGCTGCCGGGATGCTGACCGATCCATGGCTTGTGATCTTCTTATAATTTTTTTGCATATCTTTCTCCTATTCCCCTTTCTGCAGATCCATCATGGCTGCTTCATAGATATCCCACATATGGTCCCTTACCGCATCCAGATCTGCCCCATGCTCCATGGCTGCTTTCCCACATAGGACCTGCAGGACACCACACATGGCACACATCTGCTCAAACGTCATGTTCACCGTTTCCATGAACACTTTTCCTTCTTTGCTTTTTAATGTCAGACTGCTCTCCAGATCCGTTCCCATCCTGTTTCTTCCTTTCCACCATGCTCTTCAACGCCTCGATCAGGCTGGAACACTGGCGGTAGTCCAGCCACTCTACCCTGCTTACCTGGAACATCTTCTGACACAGTCCATTTACTCTTGATGCTTTCTCCCATCCAAGTTCCTGCGTCAGCTTGTAGATCTTCTTTCTCTGGTTTTCTGTCGCAGGATTTCCACCCCGAAGTTTCCGCTTTGCGGAATCCCGGAGTTTTCCAAGTTCCATGATGCAGATCTTCAACTCACGATAATTCAGTTCACGGATGCTGTCTTTTCCTGTGTGTGCCATCACCACAAGATGCAATTCTTCATCTGACAGCTTCAACTCCGGGGATTTTGCAATCCCCCAGAGTTTTTTGATGATCGGTTTTGTCTCTTTTTTCGCTGCCATATTCAAACTCCTTCTCTGACCGCCTTGCCAAAACAATAGGTTCTGTTTCTTCTGGTTGCCGGGATTGTTTCGGTATGTACGGAAACGTCCGTATAATTTGGTGCTTCCTGCATTGCCCCATAGATTGCCTGCATGATCTGGCGTGCTACTTTCTCTTCATGTCTTCCATTGATAGTAATCTCAACCTTCTTCATTCCCATGTCCCTCCTTATAACATCATCATGCCGGATGCTTCCTGCACCGTTTTTAACGTAACCGTATACTCACCATGAGCTTTCAGCACTCGCAGGATATTATTTATCGTACGATCCAGAAGACGAAAGCATCCACTTCTCGCTGAAAATGCCCTCATAGCAAGCTCACCGGCCGCATCTTCCTCAATATCCCATCCTTTCAGATATTCTTTCAACTCGGCAGCAGTCAGTCCTTTCAGTTTGTAGCAGAAGTCAATACGGTTTGCAAAACGTTCAAGTACAGTCTTGATATCACTTTCAAGTTTTGGCTCTCCTGCAATGACAATACCAACTTCCGACTGGTCAAAGATTCCTCTAAGGATTTCCATTTTAGCTGCCGTGTACTTATTGATCAGCTTATCTGCCTCATCCACAATGATCAGATAGCCGGTATTGATGTTAAGGAACTCTCTGATTCGGTTCACACGCTTCCAGATTGTCCCGCTTGTTGCCTTCGGCATACCCAGTCCCATCTCCAGGGCATCTACCAGATCTCTGCAGCTCATCGTATCATCACATTCCATATAGGCAACTCTTGGCATCTTTGCATACTGTTTCAGTGCATAGGTCTTTCCATATCCACTTTTTCCGATGATGATCCCAAGTCCCATATCATCCTGGCAGGACTGGCACACAGAAAGAACTCCGAGATAATCCACTGATTCCAGCACTTTTTTCTTTTCAGGAAAATGTTTCTCCGAAGTCATTTCCTGCTCTCCTGCCGGAGTTCCATTCTTTCCTCGCATCTTTTCCAGCGTCTTCACTGCCTGCGGATCATTCGCCAGCACTTCCTGATATTTAACCTCTGTGTCTTCCAAAAACTGAGTCAGAATCTTCTCGACTGTCTCTGGATTACTTCTGTACTTACCGGACAAATACTGGCTGATCATAGAACGGCTGCAGTGATATTCCACTCCGATCATCTGTTTATTGATGCACAATACTCTCAGACGTTCATTTACTTTTACCGCAAGCGGTGTCAATATTGCTGCTTCATTTTTGATAGTTTCATTCATGGTGTTACCTTCCTTTCCTTTTTGACAATTATTTTGATATTCATTCCTTTTTGACACGTTATGCCTCCCGTGTCTGTCTCAGGCGTTCCAGAGCTTTCTGTGCCTGACTGTTCATATATTCACAGTTTTGACGCTCCTGGTGTTCCTGCATTTCCTGACGCATCTTGACACCAGTCTGTCTCCAGGTTCTATCCTTCGGCATTTGCGTCACCTTGCTGTTCTTCTTTGATCCTTCCATCATCAGGCTGACGGCTCCAATCACCTTATCTGCACTCTGCTGTCTGTCATTCAACTGTTCAAATGGAATACTTGCCTCTTCTGCAATCTTGCGGTCACGTCTGATCTGTGCATTCTGTTGTCTGCGGTGCTCCTTCAGTGTTTCATCCGACACCCTGCCAAACTGGAGCAGATCATAGCTTTCGGCTGAGCAGATTGGCCGTCCCTTCTTGTCATAAACATAAATCACAGACACATCATCCGGATCATACTTGATGTCCACTTTTTCACCGATATGGACCATCAGGTCCTGATCATTGTAATAGAATCCGTTTCTCTCAATACCAGTATTTCTTACTCTTGCATCCTCTGACTTCATCATGAGAATGGTAGCCTGGCTCTTTGGTGGCGGTGCCATTTCATAACGTTCGCCATATTCAAACAGTTCGCCTGGTCTGGTGTACTTTTCTCCAAATTTTCGCAGCTCTGAATGCACATACTTCGCATATTTTTCCAATTTCCACTGTGTCCATTTTTCATAAAATTCTTCCAGACTCAGAAGCTTGCCCTGCTTTGCCATTTCTTTGATGTTCTTATTCACCTTATCCGCCGTAAAAGATCCGGTAAGAGTTCCGGTGTAACTTGTCACCCACCTGGTAAACTTTCTACATACAGTTCCAAAGAATCTCTCGATCTGTCCTTTCGTCCACGGCTCATACGGCATTGATATATGTACATCTTCTATCCCAATAGAGCGGTAAAAACCTCGTGCCATATCATCAAAAGCTACAGCAAAGTGTTTTTCCTTCTCTGCCTGATCGTGCCGATACTTCCGATCCACACCCAGCATTTCCTTGCTGGTGTAATCTTTTCCATTGTCAATGTACAGATACCGTGGAACACTTCCTGCATCGTGGTAAATCAGCTTCAGCAGACTGGCCTTCAGCGTCTGACTGTCGGCATCCTTACACATGACATCTCCCAGGATCATACGGCTCCTAGTGTCTATCCAGCAGACCAGTTTCGGACGGATCGGAATAATATTTCCGTTCGGTGCCTTATATGTAACCCAGCAGTCAAATGTATGTTCATCTCCCTGAATCATCTCCATCACCTGCAGCCCTGTTGTATCTCTCCTTCGCTTGCACATAACTTTATTTTTATATTCCTTTGTTCCGTTTGCTACCAAGAAGTGAGCATTTTTCATTCCCTCATCCTGCATAATATGGTTGATATATCTTACTACTGTCTGATACGAAGGCATCTTTTTCCATTTCTTCAGCTCGGCAATAACCTCAAGTTGTTCATACAACATCTGCTTTGTTCCACGATTTCCTGCAAAATTTTTATCAAACCATATATTTTTGATTGTCTGCTGAACTTCCAGGGACATAGATGGAAACTTTCCAACATCTTTCGGCTTTCTGCACAAACACAAAACCCTGAAATATTCATAAGAGCATCCATCCTCTTTTTCTTTTTTCACCTGCCAGAACAGAGCTTCATTATAAGATTTAATCAGTCGGTAAAGAGTTCGATACCCTTTTCCCAGATGTTCCTGTGCATAAGCTTCCGCATAGGCTGTAACTTCCCCATACATTCCCGCAGTTTCTTTCAAATATTCTCTGATCACATTTCCAAGTTCCGTTGCTTTGTAAAAACGTTCCTTGTACTGGTCCATGTACCAGTCAATGTCTGTGTCCACGTACCAAGGCTGTTCTTTTTTCTGTTCCTCCTGGATGTCGCTGCTGTCTGCTGCAAGGGCTTTCAGCCTTTCCTGTTCCCGGTAGGCATTGCGTGCCTGCTTTGAGAGGGAATTGACTTTTACAAGTATGATGTCCTTCCCTCCACTTTCCCTTGTCTCGTTCTTGGTCTCCAGCTTTCCACGCCTTGTCCTGGATTTCAGTGTATTGTAACTTACACCCTCTAGTCTTGCCGCTTCTTCCAAGGTGATATATGCTTCTGTTGCTCCCATGTTCACCCTCCTATGCTGACACCCGGTATCTCTCCGGATCCAGATCCAGAACTATGCAGATAGCAGTTAGGTATTTTTCTCCGCTCTTCCCGCCTCGCATGATACGGCTGAGGTAGCTCTTCGATGTTCCAACTCTCTCTGCCAGTTCCACCTGACTCATATCCTTATCAGCTAGTTTCTTTTTTATATCCTTTCCCAGCGGCGTCAGTTTGTTCTTCTGTTCCGCCATATGATCACCGTCCTTTAAAATAATTAGTTTCCCATTCCTCCCATCTGTGCTATACTAAACACAGATGATAAAAAGAAAGGAGTTCTGTTCTATGAATGTTTGCAAGCCATATACCATTCAAGAAATACGAGAAACGCTTGGCTCAATAGTATCTAAACTTTTTACCGAGTCATATAATCTGAAATATCATACTTTCGTAGTTGGTCTTGGTAATGATCTTCAACCTTTCATTTCAGCAATGATTGACAATTCAGCTGAGACGGACATTGCAATCGGAAATCTTTATTATTCTAGTTGTATTTCTGAAAAGGAAGTTGATAAGATTATAGAAAATACTTCGCCTGTAATTCTCGCCTGTATTTTCTACAGATATCACATTTTAACACAATATTTCAGTTCTATTGACCAGGCATCTGTTTTGACTCTTCCTATTGATTCGGAGCATTTCTTTCTTGAATTACTGATCAATTATTGGAAGGAAGCATGTCAACATATATCTCTTTAGGTATGCCGTCTTTTAAGCTTTTTTTGATTGCCTTATTCAGTGCTTCTTGGTGGTGGCGAATAGCTTTTCTTTCATGTTCGCGATAGGCGTTTGCAACCTTGACATGTTCGCTTAGCACCTGCCCTGTTATCTTCTCACTGACCGCCTGGCTGGTACCCTGGCGGTTATTCTTTTTCTGTGCCATACTGATGCTCCTTTCTACCATTCAATAATCTCTTTTAAAAGTTTTCTGGTCTTTGTTTTGCCTCCAATCTTTTTCAGAGACATCCGACTGACCACTTCCATGTACTCTGTGGTATTCTTGACCACCAGCCAGTTATCCGGCTGCAGTCCATGTGACCTCATAATTAGCTTCTGCTGCAATGTTGGTCTCTTGCCGTTTTTCATGTCCTTCTCCTTTCATTATTCTTCTTAATTAGAGCACTTCCCCTTCAGATCGGGGCGGTTTCCACGAATGTGAGAAAATAAGAAAATTTAGATGTTTTCTTGAAGTGTTTATGTTATAGTTGGGTTGGTAAATTTGTTTCCCTAGCACTATATTATCTCTAATATCAGAGTATGTCAAGTAGATATCTCCGATTTTAGAAAATATTTGTGTTTATTCTTTTTAATTAAAGAAAATGCTAGGAGTTAGGAGGATTTATGAATAACGTGGAAATAGGAAAAAGAATAAAACAGCGAAGGCTAGAATTAGGCTACACACAATCGTTTATTTACAACAAAACAGGAATATCAACAGGAAATTTGAGTGGAATTGAAAAAGGTTCTTCTGCACCATCTGCTTCTGCTTTGTGTGAACTTTCTCAAATATTAGAATGTAGTGTGGATTACATTCTTTTTGGAAATTCTTCAAAATCAAAGAATATGTATTCTTCTAATATCGAAGAATCTCTTTCTCCACTTCAAGAAATGATTCTTTCATCTTTAAAAGAATTAGATCCTTTAGATCAAGAGGAAATACTTGATATTATAGAAATGAAGATTCGCAGAAAGAAACGTCTCGCAAGATCGTTAAATTTAGAGGACACATCAACATCTGAAACTGCATAATTTTTTCATCCTCTTAGGGTAAACTTGTTTTCCTTTTTTGCACCTTTGATCTGACCTGGAAAACTGCTGTATAAACGCCGAAAAGCCTTGTTTTAAGCCAAAGGTGCAGGTTTCTTTTGTAGTGTGCTTTTTGCACCTTTGCACTTGTGACGTTTTTTACAGATGCCCGCTCTTGTTTTCGCGATTTTCTTCTGATCTGTGACGCGACTTGTAACGCGAGGAAACGCCCATTTTACGCGATTTTCTTGAACTATTTGCAGAAATAAAAATAACGCTATAACGCGGAATTATAACGTCACAATCATTGCCCCGTAACATCGGACATGTTAAAATAATCTTGGTGATTGAATCACCTTCCTTTTATTCATTCCAATTAAAAAAAGAGCCAGAAACTCGCTGTTTATGCGGCTTTCCGGCTCTTTTTGTGGATAATGTAGATAATTTTTCTTTTTGTTCTTAAAAATTGCCATTTTTCTCAAAATAAGTGTCAAACCTCGTCCTAACTCTCTTTATAAACTCGCCAAATCCCTTAATTTTTCGGTACTTCCCAGCGTTTCCCACCATCTATCCCATTATCTCTTTCTTTCACATACTTTTGACATTTATTCTGTTATAGTACATTCCACCAGAGAAGAAAAGCTTCGGCCAAAATATCTGGCATTTTTCACATAATCCTGCCTTATTTTCAGAATCTGCCCTTTTCTCATCCTGAAATGCAGTACTGCAACCAACAGAGGCATAGAGAACATACAGACAAAGATCAAAATCCATACTTTCATTTTTCAGCCTCCTTTTCCGTTTTCTGCACAGTAAACCGCACTGTTTTATCCCATTGCACACCTCTTCCGGTAACAGTATCTACCACTGCATCCCAGAATCCCAGAGAGATATTCCACATATAGAAGAAAAAATTAAACATCATAAGAGGCAGAAGTAATGCCTCTCCGGGAAGTCCGTCTATGATCAGCGAGGTACCTATCTCAAAAAATGGTGCAAAGTTTCCAAGGGAATTATAAATTCCCAAAAACAATATAACCCACCAGCCACTGAATATCTGCATTTCACCCAGGAAAAATAATCCAAGGGAAACGACCCAGCCCACCAGCAGAAATACCGGTACCGAATAGATAAAAAGCAGAAACAGACCATCTATTTTCTGAAATAGTCCCATATAGGGTGTTGTGATCGTTGGAATCAGATAGCGGAACAATACTTCATTATGACCTCTTGACCAGCGTCTGATCTGTCTTCCTCTCACATTCCAGCTTTCCGGAGACTCTTCATAACATTCCGCTGAGTTAGCGTATACAACCTTCCATCCATTGGTAAAAAGTCGATATGTAAGTTCCGTATCTTCTGCCAGAACCTTTGGATTAAAGCCACCTGTTTCTAACAAAAAATCTTTTCGAAATCCTCCCACTGTCCCGCCATACTGCGGAATTGTTTTCAGGTTATATCGTGCCTGTTGATCTACCTGATATCCGCCGGACCGTTCCAGATTGATAAGTCTGGTCAGCATATTTGTGTTGGTATTGTACGGTATCACCCGCCCCATAACTGCACCTACCTGCGGATCCTCAAATCCCAGTGCAATCTGTTTCAGCATGTTTCTGGCAGGTCTGTAATCCGCATCAAATACAATGATGATCTCCCCTTTTGCCAGCTTCATTGCATCATTCAGACCTACCGGTTTTCCTCTGTCCGGACAGTCTCTGTGAAGGGGACGTATAAACTCATACTTTCTGTGATACTCATCCAGCATTTCCCTGGTACGGTCTGTAGAATTATCATTAATCGGAATAATTTCAAGTCTGTCCCTGTCATACTCGCATTTCAGCAGAGAATCCAGAACATTGGAAAGCACCTGTTCCTCATTATGCATAGGGATCAGTACGGAAATACTTTTCATCCTGTCTGTAAGAATATCATTGTAATAGAGGCGCTGTCTGCCCAGAAGCCTTACAATTGTAAAATAAAAATGTCTGGCTGTGTACAGAAGCATCAGGATAATAACAAAAATAGTATAACCTTTCATAATAGCTACGACCATTTCCATACCCCCTTTCCCTTCCTTGAATCGTAAACACCGATCATGCGGTTGACAAATACTGCATAAATCATAACCAGATACAAAAAGTCAAACATAGGACCTATCATAAAGTAGAAAAACGCCATATAGATCACAGAGAATCTGTACAGCAGCCAGATAAAAATCACATAGCGAACAGTTCCAAATACAATGGAATACAACATTACCGCAAGAAGTGTCAAAAGCTTATAGATCACTGCCCTGTCTCCTATAATTCCGGTGACCATAACTGTCATAACAAAAAACATCACCCATATGCCAATTTCCTGAAGCATATATAATTTCGAATAAACAGTTAAAGTATACGGAAAGTATTTTTCTCCAAATACAAACCACAGACTGTTTATCAGGTGAATCGCACTGCACAGGATCAGATAAATGGCAAGAGGACGCCCCTTCCATGGAAGTCCCGCCAGCAGAATGATTGCTCCAAGAGAAATTCCTGCATTTATAAGGCTTATCTGTATTCCCGGATATACGGTTCCTGCACTGAGATAGCTGATTTTTCCAAACAGAGGATAAGTTTCTGAACGGATTCCAACATACATATGCGGTTCATATTTCTTTAAAGCACCGGCACATATCTTACAGATCATTCTGGTCAGATCATCAATCTGCGTCCACATAAGCAGAAAACCAAGCAGGATCAGTATGACAATATACAAAATACATTTCTTTTTATCTGCCTCAATTCTTCGATAGGTTCTGGTATAATCAATTACTTTCTTTTCTTTCATAGCCCCCTCCTTTTGTTCCGTTTCGCTACGCAGCTCATAACCGGAATCTTCCGGAATTTTTTACATCTCCTCCTCATAAATTACAGCACTGCAGCCTTTCTGCTTTTTACTCTGATACATTGCCCTGTCAGCCATTCTGTATAGCTGATCAAAAGAAACCTCCTCATATCCATCATAAAAACACGCACCAAGACTTATTTCTATGTTCTTTCCCCGCATCTCTATGACATCAATCTGTCGGATATTTTCAAAAAGTCGTTCAAAAAATTTCTCAGCTACTGTTCGCTCCAACATTTTCGGCATAAATGTTGCGAACTCATCACCTCCGAGCCGCAAAACCACATCGCTGTCACGACATGTCTTCCGTAACTTCTCCGCAACGGCTATGATCACCTTATCTCCTACAGAATGCCCGTAATTGTCATTGATGGATTTAAATTTGTCACAGTCGATCAGGCAAAGCAATCCTCCTGTTTTTTCCTTTAAAAGTTCAGTAATCCTTTTTTCTCCGCTTCCACGATTACATAATCCTGTCATAAGATCTGTCCGTGCTAGATAAATCAGCCTGTTCTCACGCTTTTTTTCTTCTTCTATACACTCAATACAGAAAAGTACATGCAAAAGTTTTCCATCTTTATCGTAGTCTACAGGAATAAACCGGCTTCGGCACCAACCTGATATTTTATCTATAAATTCATGTGTTATGCTGTTTTTCCCAAGAAGCCGTTCTTCCAGCGTACTCAGATCTACAAATTCCAGTAATTCCTGAAGTTGTGATTCCATGCACATTTTCTCGGCAATATTCTTGCTATGTCCGCAAAAATCATCCCTGATTTCATATTCTCCCATTTTTTTGGAGTCTTTTCCCAAACATTCCAGAACATGATCTGTCATTTTTATAATATGATATCTTTTTGTCTGCACATCAACCAAATGCATAGATATATAGATCTTCGAAAGGGATGAATAACTGCTGAGTTTTGCCTCTTTATTTGACTTCATAAACGAATTACGCAATTTCAGAAATGAGATAAGAAGCGTTCCTATCATATCCAGAAAAGTAGTAAGCCCCCTGTAATCACTTTTGGGAGGATTATCCACACCGAAAAAACCACTTATCTCATCTTTATAACGCAAAGGGCATACCACCACATTTCTCACATTCTGCGCTTTTAACATATCATATGATACGCGATGTTCTTCTTTGATATCTTCTATATCAGTGATAATGATACTTTCGCCTTTGGAAAACGTATCATACCACCACTTTATTACGTCCATATCGACATTCTGCAATCTGTCTATCTCAGGAATTACCCCCTGTGCACACCATTCATATGTATTATCTGTACCATGTCTTTCCTTACAATCTTCGAAAATATATATTCTGTCAGAACCGATATGTCTTCCGAAAAAGCGGATAAATTCATTAATCTGTTCGTCAGGTGTATGGTAATTGAGTGCAGATCTAAGTGCTTCATTTATGACCAGTTCATACTTTATGATTGTCTTCATGTTGTTTTCCTCCTGAATGTCGTTCTCATCTTATTTTTTTACATTCAAGCCAGATGGAGAGTCCTTCTTTTATTTTCTGCTCTTCCACAGGTTTCATAAAAAAATATTCTATCCGCAGCCTGAACGCATGAAGCGAAAAATCAAGGTCACTGCACCAGATGATTCCACATTTCGGATACAGGGAACGAAGATGTTCTGCTGCATTCAGGCCGGACACACCCGGTAATGCGAGAAACACCACTGTCGGTACTGTTTTCAATGTCTGTGCAAAAAATTGTTCCTGATTCTGATAAATTTCAATCAGCGGAAAGACATGCTTCTCTGTACAGTAATTTCTGATGTATTCCGCACAGTTCTGTCCTTCCTGTTCCTGATCATTCAATATGGCAATACAATACACGACATCCCTCCTCTTCCATTCGATGTACTCCCATTTGTTACTCTCATTATAAGAAAGCCAGAAATTATTTCAACAATTCTGGCACGAAACGACAAAAAATGGCACGAATTGCAACTCCGTGGTATTGTTTTGTGATATACTGTTACCAGAGCGTTTTCGAAATAACTACACCACTTGCCTGTCTGCGGCTATAGATTGCACAGATGAAAAAGTCTCAGCGAGCGGAATTTTATAAATATATATAAGGAAGATCTACTATGAAAATTGCAATTGTTGATGATATTTCAGACGAACGGACACTGCTGCGAAACAGACTGGAATCTCAGTTTTCCAGACGCAATGTCCATACAGATATATTCGAATATGAAAATGGAGAAACTTTTCTCACTTCAGCGAAGGAATGTCCTTTCACTGTAGTGTTTCTGGATATTTATATGAATGGTTCTAACGGGATTGATACAGCAAAAGAACTTCGCAGATCAGACACTGACTGTCTGCTGATCTTTACAACAACTTCCACTGACCATGCTTTAGAGGGATTTGAGGTCCGGGCTCTGCACTATCTTGTAAAGCCCTACAGTGAAAATGATATTTCCTCACTGGCAGATGAAATCCTTTCCCGCATCCCGGATTCCGGGAAATACATAGATGTAAAGGTAAACGGCAGTAATATTCAGATTCCCTTCCGGAAAATAATCTACGCAGAGCATTTTTCCCATATGATCCACATCCACACTGCCGGTGAAAGGGAACTGGTCACCCGTCAGTCCTTTGACTCCTTCATAACCTCCCTGAAAATGGACTCACGTTTCTATCAGTGTAACCGAGGCGTTGTGATCAATCTAGAACATGCCGTTGATTTTGACGGAACAGGCTTTCGCCTTGATAACGGAAGCAATGTCCCGGTCAGCCGGAAGCTTCTCAAAAACGCCAGACAGACATTTATGAAATTTCTGTTCCAAAGGAGGTCCTGAAATGACTGACATACTTCGCCCTGTACTTGAACTTTCCGTAATCATTCCCGGCATACTGCTGGCATATCTGCCTGTAAAAAGCTATCTGAGACAGACACCGCTTAAGCTGACAGCATGGCTTCTTCCTCTTCTTCTGGGAATCTGTATTTTGGGAGGAGCGGTTTGCTGTGCCCTGCAAATTCCCACCAGATGGATTCTGTTTCCTATACTGTCTGTCATTATGTTCATTTATCATAAAACGCTGAAAACCTCTGCCTGGAAATCAGTCAGTATTTTTCTGGCAGTTTTCGCAGTTTTTGCATGTGTCAACAGCCTGTCCCGGGCATTCAATGCACTTATAACTGCTGACCTGCATATTACAGAAAATGAACTGTGGTTTCACACCGGTGCCGGGATTTTCTATAACGTCATCTGTCTGCTTTTTGTTCTGGCATCCTGGTATCCTGCCCGCCACTGTGTACAGACAATGGTCACAGACGAGAACTTTGCCCAGACCTGGTACATATTCTGGATCCTTCCGGTAATCTTTATCGGAGTAAATCTTTTTATAATTCCTAAATACCGCAGTACTTTATATACCGGACGGGTCCTGCAGTGCTATATTGTTTTAAGTCTTGTACTGCTCATAAGCCTGCTCCTGTTTTATGCCATGTTTCTTATGATAGCAATCAGCCTGAACAAAAATGCCAGACTTCAGCAGGAGAACCATTTTCTTTCCCTCCAACAGGAAAGGTATGAAAATCTCTGCATGGCCATTGAAGAAGCAAGGCAGGCACGTCACGATATCCGCCATCACTTTGTGCAGTTATCCTCTCTGGCAGAACAGGGTGACATGGAAAAGATCAAAAAATATCTCTCCGCTGCAACCGGAAAAATCTCTAACTATAACCTGCATTTCTGTGAAAATCAGGCTGTTGACAGTGTTTTCGGATATTATTCCACCCTTGCAGAAAGAGAAAACATTCCTTTTCATGCAATGGTTTCTCTGCCTGCTGATCTTTCCATAGATGAGATTAATCTGTGCCTTGTATTTTCCAATCTGTTGGAAAATGCCATCCAGGCAAGTGTAAAAACAGCGCCCGCCCGCAGAAAGATTAATGTGGAAGTTTATCCCCACCATAATCATCTGCTTCTGATCCATGTGGAGAATACCTTCGATGGCAAAATACAGCAAAAAAACAATATTTTCCAATCCTCCAAACGCTCCGGAAGCGGAATAGGAATCGAATCTGTCCGCCACATTACCGACAAAAATGGCGGTGCCTGTGACTTTACCTATGAAGATGGTATTTTCTCCGCCAAAATAATGCTCCGGATATAATCAGTTAATGATTATACCCGGGCAAATGCCTGCCAACCAATACCGCCGCAACCGGCATCACCACCACACAGGCAATCGCACCAAATATCATAGATACACAGTTCTGAAATAATATTTTCGAATTTAATAATGTTTCCAGTGTATAATCCTGCATCTTCAGATAAGAAAATAATAATAGTGATTCTCCAAGATACGCAAATAGCAATGTATTCACCGTTGTCCCGATTACTTCTCTTCCAATCTGCATTCCACTTTCTACAAGTTCTGTCAGTTTCATCTCCGGTTTGTGAATACTGACCTCGTAAACGGAAGTTGTAACCGTAAGTGCCATATCTAACACAGCTCCCAACGTACTGAGTATGATCACGGCTGTCGCAACATTTCTCATATTAATGTCCAGATTCATATTATAATATAATACATCATCTTCCGCAGCCTGGATTTCATTCAGTCCTCCTGTCTCACTTCTCCACACCACCATATAGATAAAGAAAAACAGGACCGTCATTGTAATCAATACTGCTGCAAATGCACTCTTCGTCTTTTCATTGGTACCATTTTGATAAAATAATGTTACACATGAAATGATGATTCCCATTCCGATCGTAACCAGAAGTACCGGTGCTCCCGCTGCCATCAGCCAGATAGCCAGGCTAAGCAGCAACATATTTCCAACCAGTGCTATCAATGATATCACACCTCTGTCCCCGCCAATAATCAT
>OGLI01000020.1_pt1 | contig 164008 bp, 172 predicted proteins | sample 1572661 | NCBI WGS metagenome assembly OGLI01 (sample SAMEA2581901, study PRJEB24529) | metagenome | biome: Human gut stool | place: China | collected 2011 | reverse complement strand
AATTTGGGTGGAGGGTATTTAAAGATTTCTTATTCTCAATCAATTAATCAAAAAATACCTAACGTAACTGATTACTAATGTAATAGCCCTTTGTATAAACGGAGGAAAATATGGCTTTAACAGACAATCTCCAATGAGTTTAATAGTCACTGAAAATGTGACGATAAGTACTAATTTAGAGCAAGAAATAATAGGTGATCCTGAAGTATTGTTATATTATGTATCATATACTTCGAAAAGTAGAGCTCGATTAGGTGCTATTAGTGGAGTCAAAGGTAGCAATAGTTCTAGTGATATTAGTTTTACTAATAATCTAGTAGGTGATATTGATGCGCCTAATATTAATGTTGATGATGGTGATATTACAGAAGTTACTTGTCATAAACATGTAGGTGACGACACTACGTTACTAGTATCTATACCTGAAATGTCGAGTGGTAGTTCTTTGAATAACTGGTATGATACCTCTTCATATAGTAAATTGACCACTGATACAGCATATAGTGCAGTGTTAAAAGCTGCTCCATATTCAGCATACTTAGACAGATGGTTCTATCTCCCTGATGCAGCGACTGGTAAAATTGCTGTTATTGATACAAATTCTAATTTTATGCAAGTATACCAGATAGAAGTACCGTCCGGTTTTAATACTGCTTATAGTTATATGTGTATGGATATGAAAGTTGTTGATTCGTATCTGTATGTTCTACACACTCAAAATGTAAATACTTGGACTTATGGTGTATCATATGTCTCACGCTACAGAATCAACCCCCGTTCTGGTAATCTAGTATATATGAGTTCAGTTGAACTTGGCTGTCTAGGCGGATGTAAAATGTGTATTCATGATAATAAAATATATGTTGGATGCGCTGGCGGGAATAGAGACGTAGCTAGTAGCGATAATCATGGAGTTGTTATGATAGATTTAGATAACTTCACTACAGATACAATGTATGCTACGTCGCCAAGAAATAACGTTGTAGATATGTGTATGACTGATGACGGTACATTGTACGTTTTATCTGGATTAATGACACGAAATACTGATCAATGTTGGACAGGATTAACCATTAGTCGAAAATTACCAGAAGAGTCTGAATTAGTTACTAAGTATCTTGGGTCTGATACAGAAACAGCTCTTTTTACAAATAAACCAAGACTATACGTTGAAGGTAGGAATAAACGATTATGGTTATTCAGAGGACGTATTATATATTTATGGGTTAATGAAAACTCAATGTCTAGTGATACAACAACTGCCGATAAATCATATGTAGCTGTTACCATTGGAGGAGCATTAACTAGTTCTGTTGTAGATATACTACCAGTATAAGATCGATTACTAAAGTCTCTAAATATTACTAACTATTAAACTTAAAAACCTGCCATAACTTATTATGGCTTTAACAGACAACCCAATGTCACTTACTATAACAGGTAATACTACTATAGGAGCTGAATTAGAAGTCAGTACTCCTACTGGAGAAACTACGTTAGCACATGGCAGCACATTTACAGTACCTGCAGGAATAACAGTATTAAGAGCTTCATTTAATCAATCCGGATATTTAAGTTTGATTACGTATGTAGGTGTGACACCTAATAAATCCTATAAATTGTATTCTAATTGGAGTGAATATAATTATGGGGAAGGTGAAGAATATTTGTTGTACAATGCTAACAACAGTAAAGATTGGATTAACTATAGTATAGGCAATCTAGACATTAATACTGGTTATACTGAGTTGAATTTTAAACTCGAATGGTCGCCTACTATTAATCAACACGCAGTTAAAGTTACAGATTACTAATATTTTTTTTTAGGGAGAGGCTAACTACCTCTCTTTTTTTTTGCTTTTCCAAGTATAATATAATTATGAAAATAAATATAAGGAGGACCTATGCCAAATAGAAACTTATTATTAAGCAGTGGAAAACAAACAATATCAGTAACACTAAAAGTCATAAATTCAAGTGGAAACGCTATAAAAAATGCTAGAATTGAAATTCAAGAGCTAGGGAGCTTTACAACAGATAATAACGGTAAAGTATTCTTGGAAGGACTGCTTGAAAATGAAATCTATAGAGTTACAATTTCTGCGCCTGGATATACCTCGATTAGCAACCGATTTGCTACAAATACTGACCCCGTACAAGAATACACGTTTGTACTTCAAGTAGCTCTGCCCAGTGTAGAAACTATTCTTGTAACCCGGGAACCAGAGTATCAATCCTTTGCGTTAACGATACCCAATGGTGTAACTGTGCTTAAAGTACTGTCTGCATATTTCGTAGAAAGCTCAGAATATATAGGCAATATGTCACTCCATAATATAGACAATAATAAGTATTGGTTTGCTTATGATTTTAATGATGATTCCGCCCCTTTAACTTATTATGTTGGGGTTACCCCTAATAAAACCTATAATTTACTGCTTTATGGAGAATGGAATGGGGGAGATACGACTTTTAGTTACTCCAGTAGTATAAATAGTATCACGCCTAATGTAACTGATTACTAATATAGGTAAGGAGTATGATCTATGAAACGCGTCATCCAGATGCTGATATTATTAATAGCTATGTATTTACCAAGTATCGTATGGAGCCATCAGGTCGTTGGTAATGACCGATACGACACTCCTGGTAAAATAGCAGAAATCGAAAAATACTTTAAAGAACGATATAACTTAGAGCTGGACCGGCATGTAGTGGTTATCCTGGAACCCTCTACTAAAGCGTATAGCAGACGACTGCAAAGTTTAAAAGTGAAAGACTATGAATCCATAGCCTATCGCAGCCAGGCACTGACCTCTAAGGAAAACGTTATTGTCATAGATTGTTCGGGTTTATCTGACCGTAGCTATATGTTCTTTCTTGCTCATGAACTGGTACATCAATACCAATTCCAATTATTAAAGGAAAAGACAACGGAAGACATGGTGGCCGTAGAAGGACTTGCGGACATTATTGCCAGTGATATCAGCGGCTACCCAATTGAAATCAAAAACTGTAAGATAAGCTATGAAAGTATTAAGTCCTACTATGATTTCAAAGCTTCCCTGGCTAGCTGTGGAAGTGCAACGATATACCAGGCCCGCTTTTTTATGCGAAATGCAAACTTTTTAGATTATTTCAAAAAAGAATAAATAAGTATTGACAATTTAATAAAAGTATGGTATAGTATCAATGTAGCGTATCTCCAACCTCTGAATATAAAATTCCTTTATGCCCCTTTTATCTATCCGGATTATACCATCGTTAGGTTTCTTGTTCCTACTGGTGTTATAATCCAGATTTCTCTTATAAGTCTTGATTTCTCAGCAAAATATGATATAATTAAGATAACTGAGAAATAAAAGGAGGCCATATGAAAGACTATGAAAAACATTGAGATAACTGTTATCGGTCCTGGTAGGGTAACCCTTGGTAATACAACTGTACCTGCTAATTCTACTGCGCTTGTATCCTGGAAGCCTGGGCTTCAGCTTCTGCCTGACACTGATGTTATATGCACTAGAATATTATATGATAGTAAAGATGTGCTGACAGTGAATGACATCGATAAAAAAAGCTACTATTTTTAAAATACCTACTGATACTGAAAAAATATTGGTATGCTTTGAAAAACAGGAGTTCGCAGAAGTTGTCTTTAGTATTAATTTAGAACCAGGTATACTAAAGCCGCCCTATGATACTATGCCAGACCTCGTAGCTCGGTCAATATTGCCTGACTTATGCAGACTATGCAATACATCTACACTAAATAGTAAACAAGTCAACTACTTGAATAATTTGAAACCGGTCAGTAACCAAAAACTTATCTCGTTACCCATTAAAGTACCGGTGGCTAGTATGTTCAATGTATGCCATGCGATACTTGCAGGTAACTCAGATATCTTAAAGATAGCGAAAGGGTTCCTTAAAAATAGTGTTCAAGTACTAGATAACTCTACAAATACTAGAATAAAATCCACAGGCAAAATTTATACATTTGCGTCAGGGGAATCTACCAACTATATATCCTGTAACTATATGTTTGTACCAGATCGTACCTACGAAATAGCAATGCAACTTAACGCTTCACATATTAAAACTAGTATCGAAGGAGATATACCTAGTGATATGTTCATGTACCGAGATAGAAATGGTGAGTTGCATCCAATTACGACGAAGCTTAAAAGTACGGAACTGAATGGTATGACCCTTGTTGTAACAAAGCTGTACCGTGAAATATATGTGATTAAAGTGAAAAGTGATACTTGGAAATATAAGGGTCTTGTAACTTCTCTTGTTTCCACGCAGCGCTACATAATTGTACCTGGATATACCTCTGTAAACAGTGACCTGTTGGAAGACGGAGAGAACTCCGAATATAAAGTTTTAAAAAAGCCATTAACTGTTATGCAGTTAAAAACTGATATATTATCAAAGATAATAATTGAAGGAAAAAGCTGTGATACTCCAGAACGATTAGGAGAAACTTTGTACCTTAGTAATGTAAATGTGCATACTAAAGAGTTTGTTTTTGAAAACTGCAGAATAAAGCCGCGTAAGAATTTACCTTTATTAGCACTTACATATGCAGATCATCAGCTTACAACAGCGAAATCTCTTATAAACACTATAGTACTAGCTTATATGAATAAATTAAATCTTAAATATAATTTGTACCTAGATAGTAATAAAAAATTGTATTTCATAGAACTTATCCAAAAAATAAATAAACATCTATATAGAATAATCGGAGACCTAATTTCGCCAAAAATAGTAAGTAACTGTCTTCCGACTATCAACTTAGAAGATAAATTCTATGAGTATTTATATCGTTCTTGCCCTGGGAAACATTTTTATTATGAAGTTAGTAAGGAACTTAACCTTATTCCCAATCCGACAACTACTGAAGTAGATAGTTCATCGGTTATAAGCCCCAACGGGCAGGTAATTCCTATTTTCGATATATTATTTGCTAACGTGCCTGAGTGTAGAGTGGAAAAACTTAGTGAATATTCATATCAGGCAACTATAACGCTCCCTATGCCAGACTCAGTAAAAATAGATATAGGATATGGAAACGAACCACACCTGCCTAAAAGTGTATTTTATACACAAGGAAAATCTATAGATTTACGTGATATAGCTGAAGAAATAGATGGTCTGGAATATACCTTCTCGCAGCCAAATTATTTACGAGATATTCAGGACCCCAGAGATATCTCCAATCCCCAAGATGTCCCAGACTCCTGGGAACATCCTGAACCTTCGACGGAAGCTTTACTGGGAGATAATCTTGACCAACTTATGCGATACTCGCGCTTATCAGGATATAGAGGTGATCATTTTGTCAACAACTAACGTAACGGGTAACCCCTATAACATTACACTAACTGGGGATACTATTATAACTCCAATATACGAGCCGATCATTGCAACAGGTAGTGTTACTTGGAAAAGAACTTGGAGCAGTACCTGGACAGAGACCTTAACTATACCCCCGCATATTACGCGTATCGTATGTGATTTTACGTGGCATTATGGATCTGATGAACGTAGTCGATTAATCCGTGGTTTGATTAAGGTAGGCAGAGGATGCGGTATCCGTAATGCAAGTTCTAATAAATCATGGATATATTACAATAGTAATAAAACTATGGGTGTAACACCAGGTAAAACATATACCTTTACGATTTGGGTCGATGGGTATAAAGATCGTGACTATGGCTTTACTTTATCCTGGAGTCCAACTATTAATACCTACGGAATCAGCGAAAACGATTTATAGCTTAGAATCCCCTTCTTAATTTACTAGGTATAATATATACCAGAGGGTAACGAGGAGGGGATTTTTATTTTTAAGAAAATCATAGATAATCTATTAGAAACGCTTAAGGAAGCTGGTGTTTATTCAATCAATCGTGTCGTACCTGTTGGGATCATTGGTATCGATATCACTGCTTTTGTCGGAGTAACGCTGTATTTACTGTATTTAAAGGAAACCTGGAGCCACTATGGAGAATTCTCCTCTACTATTATTTATCTTTTTGTTACCTGCATGATCTGGATCACAGGTAATAAGATTACTAACAGTATTTACAATACTACCCCTGGAGGTCCGGGTAAACCTCTGAATAATGTAGTAGACAAAGCTATGTCCACCATTATTGACCGGGTAAACGCTGCCAGCAAACCTGATGAAACTGAAATTAAAGACAAAAAACAGGGTGACGCATGTTTATTTGGATAGTACAAGCAATCTTTGAATTATGTGCAATGGTTATAGCCTACCTTACAAACCCAATTGTCGTATTGTTTGCTGATGAATACGGAAATTTACCTAAATGCTTACGGTTCTGGCAAACTTACGATAATTGCCTGGATGTTTCCTGGATGATTTATGAAGACTGTGTACCTAAAATATTTCAATATGACTTTAATAAACACTACATCTATCATTATGAAGATAAAAGTGATCCTGATCACATAATTCCCGGGTATGTTGAGATAGTTGACCCCATTTTTACAACGAAAGAACGTATCCAACGTTATTTTTGCAGAGTATGCTGGCTTTACCGCAACTCCAATTATGGTTTTAGCTATGAAATAAATGGACGCACATTTAATGGCAAAGATAACACTGTCTACACTGATATCAAGGAGCTAAATAATGAACAGTGGTTCAGTGTAGTTTACCCGGAAAGCATTAAATCTAAATTTAAACGCAGAATATATTTGCTTACCTGTGCTACATGGAGCTTATTTTACTGTAAAAAGTACTGTAAGTGGTTCAGATTCAGGCTGTATATTGGTTGGAAGCTGAAATCATGTACTAAACCTGTTGATCAGCGTGCTATGCTCGCTATATCTATCAACCCATTTAAACCTTTAGAGATCGGAGAAAAATAAAATGCCTAATTTTGCTAATCCCTTTCAGGGAAATGTTAACAAACAAATGTCTCCTGACGAGCTTATTCGAGCAATCCGGCTTGATATCGCTGGTGAACAGGAAGCAATTTTCTTATATGAGGCCCATGCAGATGCTGCAGTAGATCCCCGTGCCCAGAAAGTACTGAGAGATATTGCCCATGAAGAAAAAGTGCATGTCCATGAGCTCCAAGCTTTACTGAATATCCTTGATCCTGAGGAAAAAGGTGCAGCTCGTGAAGGTGACAAAGAGACTACAGATAATCTGGCAGAAGTAAAGACTGCGGGAGACGCGCTTCTTGAAACTTTAGCGCAAAAAGCCCGACGTCCCTAATCTATAAACGAGGTAACGCTGTATGACAATGTATGACAATGAATGTGCTTGTGTCCAGGGAGTCGAGGTTTTCCTTGATCCAAGGATATATTTGCCACAATGGGAAACTCCGGATACCGGAGCAATAGAAGATAGCGCCATTGAATGGCAAAGAAAAAGAGAAGAAAAAGCGTATGCGGAAGAACAGCAGGAAAAAATCGACAATACTAATGTAGTTATCGATGCTGAACGTGTAGCTGAATTTGTAGTACAACGAAATGTGCTTGTACCTACTGGGTTTACACATTTTGTAGCGTACCAGATCCAGTCCATGTATATCCGCATAAAAACACTTGATGAATATTGGCTTAACAGCGAAATCTCTGCTATCTTTACCCATAAGGAAAGCAATACAAGTCGTACAGTGCCAGTATTAAAACTGGATAGCCTGGTAACTATCCCTGCTGAAGTATTACGTCCAGGTACCCTTAATATTGCTCTTACAGGCATTAAGCTTACCGGCGAATACCAGGTAGTTACTACTGAGGCTATGACCTACAAGGTCTATGATGCTGGGATCAAGCCAATCAAATGGCCTAAAATGAAAGACTATGACGTCTATCTCAATTATCAGCGACTGGCAAAGAATCTCATTGCAGAAGTAGACAGTATTAAGAAAGACAATGTAGTGTACTCAGATAACATTGCTGTTACGTACCCCGTAACTGTAGTATGTGATAACGCTGCACTACCAGCCCCTACGATAGTACATGCAGATCCGCTAATCAGTTATTCCTATGATGCAAATAGATTTACAATGCAGGTCAAAGATATCGAGCTGCAAAATGTTAATGGTACTGAGACTTCTGTAACCATTGAACTAAATCTGAAGGACATTGGTATTGAAGATCTGGACATTGACGGAAAAACCTTTGTAGGCTATACTCAGTTCAATGATCCCTCGTCTACATCGTTGCTACCAGATTTTAAAAGCGCAGTTACGCCAAGCTTTGTAACAATACAGGAACCAACTGATACTACTGGTGTTTATCAGATTATTATGGAATTACCTTATAACCCGTTGCCTGAAGGAGTAATCCGTCATGCTAAACTTGTTATTCCGGAGCTTAGCTTCCGTAGAATAAAAATCTAATTTTGGGAATCTTAAGATACTAAAGGAAATTTATAGGAAGAATAAGGACAGATAAACAACTTAGCCCAGCCGGGCAACATCCTGCTTTCATAGATTTTCCCGTGTAAATTAAGAAACTCTTTAGTTCTTAGTGATTCTCCACTAATTTATAGGAGATGAACTAGAATTATGAAATTAATGCTTAATGGCCCTCAAGCCCTTACTATTTTTACTATCGCCAAAGATGAGCAGGTGCCTGCATCTGCCAAAACTTCCAGCTTTGCTACCCCTCAAGGTTATTACTGTACAGAAACTAATAAGTTACACATGTTTATCAAGGGTAATGAATATTGTTTCATCGATATGGAAGAACATGAACGGGTAGTTACTGAAGCACTGGGTAAACGTGAACATTCCGCCGATTCTGGTGAAGAAGACGGTGAACTCGCTGAAAGACTCTGCAAAGTAGAAGCTGACCTGGAAAGGGTTGCTCATAAAGTACACTGCATGCACAAAGTTTTATATGTGCCACTGCGTGATGCTTTTGAAAAAGAAGAAGAAAAAGACGAAGCTAAAGGAGAGTAATGGCTATGGGACTGACTAAGCAAGACCTGAAGGCGGTGGAGATGATGCTTCGTGAACTTCCAAAGCCGGAATACGAAGATCTATGCGACTTCATCGGACTAGATGCACCTGAATTAAGAATCTTGGATCTTAAATACAGACACTATACAGAACGGTACACTCGTGAATATATCGCAGAAGAACTGGGTATGTCAGTGTCTACCTTTGATAGACGTAAGAAAGCTATCCTGAAAAGAATAGCCAAGTACGCTAACAAAGCTATGGCTGCACTCCGCCATCCGGCAAAATAGCCTCGATAATCATTTGATAACTTCTTGATAAGTTATTGAATAATACCTGGCGAACTTTAATCCCCTCTTTATGTTATAGTTATTACAGGTTAGGGAAACCTAAACTAAGACTATATGTAAGGAGGGGATTTTTACTATGCCCGATGGTAACTCTTTAGATTTAGCTAACTTTCTACAGAACGCTGTAAAAGGTGACCGTAACAGTGATGGATGGGGTGCAAACGGCGGTATGCTGTGGATATTCCTGTTGATTCTGTTCGGCTTCGGTGGATTCGGTGCTGGTGGATTCGGCGGCTTAGGTCGTGGTGGCGCTGGTGCAGTTGTTAACGATGCCGCTATTACTGGTGCTGTAGAAACAGCTATTGCTAAGGCCCACGCTGCTGGGGTAACAGACCAATTGATGCTTCAAGCTATCAATGGTAACAAAGAAGCAATTGATAAAATGTCTATCGCTTTGAACTGTGACTCCAACCGCATCAATGATGCTCTCTGCACTATCAAAGGTGGCTTAGATAAAGTCGCTGGCGAAGTAGGTATGACTTCTCAGCAAGTTGTCAACGCTATCCAAGCTGGTAATGCAAGCCTCACAGCCCAAATGCAGTCCTGTTGCTGCGACATTCGTAATTCGATCACTACTTCCAATTACGAAAATCAACTGCAAATCATCAACCAAACCAATGCTTTGTCAAGTCAATTGCAGAGCCAAACCAACATTCTCAGTGCTAAGATCGATGCTCAAACTCAGCTCCTGAACGATAGATTCTGTCAGTTAGAGCTGCGTGAACAAGCTCGTATTATCACTAAACAAGGTAACGAGATCTCTGACCTCAAAGGTCGCCTGTCTACTCAGGAAATTCTCGCTGCAATCGGTACTAAAACTACCTCCTCTGCCAGTTGATCCAGTACCCACTACGGTGGAAACTTTGACAAAAACAGAAACCGAAACTCCTGAAAACGAAGTAGCTCCTGCTAGCTTATCCGTAGCGGTTCCGGCTCCTTCCGCTACTGACACAGCCACCACAAGGTCAGTCCCAATGGCCGCAGATACTTCAGCGAGTCTCACAAAGCGAGTAACGCGGAAACGCAAAGCTCCCCTATCATCGCCTGAAAATACTAAGAACCCCTCTAAGTAATTTTCAAGGCTTGGAAACCCCTAGGACTTTTTGTTCTGGGGGTTTTCTTTATGCCTGATTTCGGTATAATATGTAGTAGAGAAAATTCCCTTATAATAGGAGGAAAATAAATGGCTTTTGAGGATTTCAAAAAAAGCCCTCAGGTAATATCTGAGGTTGATTATGACGCAACTAAAGTCATCGCCGGTGAAGGCGCGACGACAGAGAACTTTAACCGTACACTTATATCTTCTATAAATGCAGATGCTGCCCTTGAATCTGCGCTGACTTACCTTGCCCGTTCGAGCTCACTCTATACAACAAATAATACGAAATTCCTATCACACTGTGAAGGCAAAGGTATTGATGTTATCAACGCTGTAGCACCAATTTTAACTACACAGCCTGAAGATGTGTTCCTCCCGGATAACACTTTTATTGGTGCTGCTTGGCCGCAACGTGCAGTAACTAACATGATGAGCTACGGTAGCACAGACTCGTCAATGAAAACCCAAACAGGCTGGTCTATTACGATCCCTGAAGGCACCGGTGTATCTATTATCTCCACGTCTGACGATTATACCCAGGTATCCAATCTAAACAAAGCAGACGATATCATACCTGGTGATGTAGTGCTTTCCACGGCAGTGGTCCCGATTACCGATGCAGGCGCTGAATCCCTGAATAAAATTTCAGGCGGGTTTACCTTTATTACCACGTATAACATGATGTCCACAGGTACTGAGCTTATTTATACTTTTGATATGCTCAATGACAGGGGAGCTGTTGTCAAAACCCAGGATGTATCGCTTATCCGTGGTGAATATAACGGTGTTGTAGGCCTGGAAAACATTGATATCCCGCAAGGTGCAACGAAATTCCAGATCCATATCCGTATTAAATTTAAGAACTCTGACAGCCGTGCGTCCTTTACGCTTAAAAATGTAATGGTGCAAACCGGGGGTATCTTGTCGCCATACACTGCTGTACAACGTCAGCAATGTACTGTAAGGTATAACAATATCTCTAACCCTGATAACGGTGATATCACTGCTATGTGCTGGTGTACATTTAAGCCCTATACATTAGCTACTCACGCTGGTCCTATCGGGCCGCTCTTTGTAGCAATGCCTGATATCAAAATTGGTGGCGTACACCGAGCTAAAGACGGATACACCTTAACCCTCTGCCTTTATATAAGCCATACCGATGGCGGAGAAGTTGAATATGGCCCTGAATTCACTATCCCCGACGAGTACCAAGATAATTATTTACTCTCTGCTGTACGTATTCGTCCATCAGAAGAAACTGCAGGTAAATCCATTGTAGAATTTGCTGTTTGTGCAGGTCCTACAATATACAAATCTGAGCTGCTGATCGACAGTACTCTGATTAAACAAGGTGACTTTATTTTAGGCACTGATTTCGGTGCTACCGATTTCTTCAATGGTCCTGTTACTGAAGTACGCTATGATACAGAGTGGATCAACGATACCGAGCTCTACATTATTTCACTTGCTAAAAAGGCATTCAGTTTTAAGAAATCGAATGACCTTGGTGCATCTGACGCTGGCGATTCAATCCAGGACACCTTAGATAAAGTAGGCGTAAACCTGATCCTTAACCCCACTGGCCGCTTAGCGTTTATTGGTTGGAATAATTACCCTGAAAACTATTTTTCAGTTATTCACAACGACGCCTATGCCGGCAATGCATTTCTATGGGTAGGCAATGCAGACAATGACTATCAGATAATCTCAAACCAAATGAATGTCAAAGCCAGCAATGTTTACACAATGCGTGCAGTGATGTACTCTGACCAGAACTCTGCTGGTGAAGCTGGAATTGGTGTTACCTGGTATACCCAGGAAGGCACTGAGATCTCGACCTCTAAAATAAACATGACACACATTGCTACCCCTAAATACTACTCGCTATCTGTTGTAGCCCCGTCTAACGCAGTATCTGCAAGTGTATTCATGTATGTCACTAAAACCCTTGAAACTACACGTCTCACCTGGAGCCGCCTGAAATTCGAGATGGGCGATGCTACCCAGTTTACTGATGATTCCGGTGCAGGCTATGCACTCTACTATTAAGAAAGGATTGGTATGATTTATCATGGCTGAAGAAAAAATCGCACCAGTTATCAATGGTACACCTGTACCCAGAGAAACCATTGTAACACTACGCCAGGGCATCGAATCTGTAGCAAATAAACTGCGTGCTCATATCCAATCAAGAGGCAGTGATGCCCATATTGACGGGGATACCACATACCCTGGCTTTATGAGCCCAGAACTCTATAAAAAACTTATTTCATATCAAGCAAAAATAGATATATTAAAAAATGAAGTTGAAAAGTCAAAGCTTCCACAAAGCAGCATTATCTATTGGGGAAAATCTGAAGATCTCATCCCAGATGATTATGTTCTCTGTGATGGCAGTAATTCCTCTGATGATTTCCGTTCTAAATATGTTATGGGTGCGTCAAACGACGCTGAATGTGGTACAGTAGCAGGTAAAGAATCCGTTAATATTGGTAACCTGCCAGTACCCCGGCATACCCACTCTTTTAAAAACTACTACTGGGCAGAAACGGAAGCTGAAATCAAAGACCCTGTTAATTCAACTTCAAACGCGGGTTATGACTCCAAATGGACGTTGGGCTCGGAAAACGATAGGAGGAACTGGGATAACGGGTATCCACTGTGTTACCCTGAGACCACCAGTTCTACTTCTGGAAGTTCGACTAATGTTACTATCCAACCACCATACAGAGTTTTAAAAACAATACTTCGTAAAAAAGGTATTGTGCAGTATGCTGCAGATGGTATTGGAACCTTACATTTACTACTTGGTACCAATGTTCCTGCTGGATTACTGGAACTCAATGGTGCCCTGGTATCTCGTACACTTTACAAGGAATTATACAAATGGGCACAAAGTAACGCACTGTTAACCTCTGACAGCGATTACACATCTATTTTAAATACTTATGGTTCCTGTGCCCTCTTTAGCGAAGGAGACGGCAGTACTACATTTAGACTACCTAAACTGCGTGCTTGCTTAGCAGGCAATGAATTAGCAGGATCAGCTCTGTCGAACGAAGAAATCTATGAGCATCATTTCCATGGATTGGGACGCATGCAAAATAATAATGGTAACTGGGGTCGTTATAGCTATTCCGGTGCAAAGTATCCTTCTGGTACTACCGGTTGGTTTTGGAACGGAAAAGGCGGTCACTCAACGGTAGCTAACCCTGATACTAATGGAGATATTATTATATCCTATAACATCAATGTCGGAACAACTGGTAATGGTGAACTCACTGATTCTACCAATGTTGGCATAGCTATCCGAGCCTATCACCCTGAAGCGATAGCAACTATTGCACGGACCACAGAGCTTAACGAGGCAATCTCTGTTGCTAATATTACAACAGAAAATCTCAATGATGATGGAATGGCAGTTGCTGATGCCAAGAGTAACCCGGATAACCTTGGCTGGTACTATGAGAATGATGGTACACTTGAAACCTGGGGAACTTATGAAGCATCTGTCGAAAACATGCCGACTATTATTTATACACAATCTATGAATAATAATCCAGTACACATATCTCTGCGTAATCAGAATCCTGAAAGTTCTGACCCTGTTTTAATTAATTTCGATGCTACAAAAATGGTTATTAATTTGGGTACTTATACACCTGGTGATATCATTGAATATGTAGTACACGGATACTAAGGAGGAAAGTCTTATGGCAAGAGTTCTTTATGGTATCATACGCTGGCTTGATGACCCTCTTTATTCCGCGGTGACACCTATTCAAGAAATACATGCTACTGAAATATCTGAATATCTAAAAAAAATAGATGATGACCTGGTATATCATAAATCCCTGCGATCTTACAACGCTCACGCTGCTGTAAACATCGCTGAGTCTGGATTTATAACACCTGAGCTCGTTGCAGAAATTGAAGGATTAGATAAACGTATAGATGACCTGATAGACAAAGCGAAACGGCGCCTACCTGCTGGACTCATTGTTATCTGGAACGAGCTTACATCGAATATTCCGTCGGGATGGCACTGGTGTAACGGTGAAGCCACTACTCCGGATACTCGAGGTAAATTCGTAGTAATGGGGTATCCTGGAGATACAAAGTATCCCCTTCATTCCTCTGGTGGTAACACAGGCGCGCTAACCAGTAATTTACCAGCACACACCCACACGTTCTTCAATGGATTCCACGCTGAATATTACGATGCCTGGAACCCATACAAAATGCCATATGGTCGAAGTGTTGGTGATGGCGGCGATAATGACTGGGATAATAGCTGGGCATACCTGAAAGACACGATGGACTATGCCGGTACTGATACTTCTGCAACGAATATTGATACAAATCCGTTTCATATCAAAAAGCCTTTTATGATGAAAGTATTAGAAAACCCTAATACATATAAAGTCGAAATAGTACAGCCTGAAGCAGGTCTCATTATGATCAATGGATCTTCTGCTTCTCCCTTGATGCTGCAGGAAGGGACTTTGATCTACGTAACTCTTAATGTTGGTCCGGAACACTCAGTAAAAAGTTTTACTGTTAATGGAGAAAACCGTGAGTATCCATGTTATATCGTTGTATCTCAAGATATCCTCGTTACAGCAGTAGTAGAAGAACGTTGGGTAAACGTAACTGTTAACCAAAATTCGATCAGTAAAACGTATATCAATGGGACCTATGGTAGCAAGTTTAGTTTTCTATATGGTTCCACGATAAAAATATCTACAGACTCTACTAATGCATACAAGGCAACAGGATATACGATTCAAACCTCAGATGGAAACACTGTTAAAGTAGTAAGTATGCGAGCTTTAATGGCATCACTATATGAGAAACCAGAGATATCCACTGAAAAAACAGAATATATACCGCCATTTATCGAGAGTGCCTTTGATTCCTTTAGCGCTAATGTACAACTGGGTAAAACAGTTACACGCCAGGATACCAAGTCGGTAACCATTGAGGAAAGTGAAGACGTTGTGATCCTTGTACAAACTTCATTCTGGACTAATTTCTATGGGTCTAGAAATCCAGCGCAGAAAATCTATGTTTATCTTAAAATAGATGGGAATACCGTAAGTACAAAAGAAATCACCTATATTGAAGGTGGGGAATATACGCTGCAAATGTTCAATGGTGCCTACCGATTAGATAAAGGTGAACACAAGTTTACTTTATACGTTCAAGCAAAGAGTATCGATGCTAATCTGGACTTAGCACTGACCAGCAGCGATATTACACTGACCCACACGGGTAAAGTTTATGAAAGCGAGGAAGTACAATGAGTTATCAAGACGTAAAATTAACGGATTATAGTGATGATCCAATTGTGGATACCACGCCCATCTCTGTTAATATCATATCTGAGGTACGGCTTAATACCCAGACTATTCTGACTGCTCTTGATAACCATTATGGGCGTAGAACAAGAGCAGCACATGATGATGTTACCTCATCTGAAAGTGGGTTTATGACACCCCAACTGTTAAACCTGTTGGATTCATATAATACCCAGCTGCAGGAAATAGATGATATCCTATCTGTTGACGATTTCCCTACCTATGGTATTGGGATCTGGTATGGTGAAAAAGCGGATATTCCATCTGGCTGGGCAGTATGTGACGGTACCAATGATACTCCCGATCTACGTAACAGAATCCCGATAAACTGGTCCGCAAAGTATACTATGAACTCTGTGGGAGGTACCGAAAACGCGACAGTCAGTGCTAACGCAGTATTGGCATCGCATAACCATACATATCAAAACTGTTTCTACTGTGCATGGGGACAAGGACCATATCAACGGTTTACAAAGTATTCCACTGTATATGCGACCTTCAGTGGCTATGACTGGGATAACAAGATCTATGGTATTAACGATACTACTAGTTCTACAGGGTCAGGCAGTGGATCTTACAATATTAATATCATGCCTGCCTATGTGTCGAAAATGTATATCATGAAAATGCCAACTACTAAACCTGAATATAAATACTGGAGCATCGTAGTTGTTAAACCTGCGCTGGGAACAATTACTACAAGCGTAACCGATAAAATCAGGGATGGCTCCAGGATTACAATTTCTGTCACGCCGGACATTGGCTGCCGCGTTAAAAAAGTTAAAGTCAATGGTAAAGAGGTTTCCAATAACCTGGTAATGTATGTCTATGAGAACATTGAAATCACTGCTGAATGTGAACGCATTGAGTACAATGAATCATTTTTTTACGCACCTGCCAGTATCGTAGGTACTAATGATTTGGCGTTCTCGTTTACTGTACCAGACGATGTTTATAAACTGAGAGTCGCTGCAGTTGGGCCTGCAAACTATGTGCTGAGCTCCGGCTGGGATAACAGCTATAGAGGAAATACAGATCCCTATGGCAAAGGTGCTAAAGATACTTACTTTGGATCTATCATAGCCCGCAGAGCACTCTCACTGTACCCACCGCAGGACGGGGAAGCCCCAGATACTATTCCCGTTCAATCTAAGCAGACAATGGGTGGCTGGGACCAAACCTGGGACGCAGAGAAACTCCCTACAGGCAGCTATGGCGGCAGTAACAGTGGTGGTAATAACTGGTGCTGGGGTAGATACATCGTTAAAGAACTAGTAGTTAAACCCGGCATGATCATATCCGGCAGGGTAGCTGCGCCGATGAAACTTGAAAGCAACTTTGAAAACATCTTGTATACTGGTTTTATATGGATTGCCTATGGCGGCGATATTGTGGAGACTGATATTGATAAGTCAAAACTGGTAACTCCTGGCTGTGAGCTGTTAGACAATGTAGCCGTGTCCAACGAGGTTGTTATAAATAAACCCGCTGAAGCTACAAAGATCAAACTGCAGTTCCGACCCGTGGATACACTGACGATCTATGAAGTCCAGGTAGACGGCAAAACTGTTGCATCCAATCTTATAGGTGACAGAACTGTGACTGTAAGTGTAACCGATGGTTATACAGCGCGAGTCAAAGCCATCTGTACTAAAGAGCCGAACACCGTGATCCGAGCGATTGCAAGTTGGGACTACGAAACTAATATCAGTTAATAGTGGAGCCAAGGGAGGAAAAATGAGTATATCATGAAAGCAGGTGACAAATTTAATTTAACTGTTATACAGGAAAAAATAAAGAACGCTAAGGCATATCTCAAAACGCGCAGGAAAAGAGTCCATAGCCTGTTATTACAACTGTTCCTATGGACCTCTGTGTTATGCCTTATCCAACTCTTTTACCTACGTCAAGACCTTGAACTATGTAGTCAAAAAAACCAGGAAACATACAATGATGTCCAGAATGCATCGAGTTACTATGTTAACGCACTGTTATACTCAGGGTACATGAATGCTGCTCAGCACGCAGAGAGTCTCCGTGATGACCTGGTGCGGACGATAACGACCCAGTATAACGGAGATATGCGGATGCTAAAAAGTGACTTGAACACGTATTTCTCTGCTAACAACGTCAACAACCAGCTTTACAGGATCATTGCCAATACAGCGTATACCTATGAAGATCGATGGTTCCAGAACTGCAAGGATGTACAGATATTAGTTGTCAGTCATAAAGGTGTACTGTTTAGTACGGACAGGCATAATGCCATTCGTCAGGCCACTGCCCTTGAAGAATTGTTTAACTGGGACGGCAACAATGTCCTTGCAATGAACATGCATGGTAATCCCAGTGATATCCAGGTACTAAGTCCAAACCAGCTTAGCAAAGACATCAATGCCCTCAATGGAAAAATATTCATAGCTCCTGCATATATATACGAAAGAGAAGATATCTTCGGTGTTTCCAACATTTATCCAAATGGAACTATGAATAACAATGACCAGCTTGTAGTCCTGGTAACTTACCAGCCATGGTTAAATGATAACTTCTCAATGGTGCGTACCTATAGTGATAAAATACAGAGAAACGTCGAAGAGCAATATATCACAGTGTTGTCCAATGGGATTATCCGAGTAGGGGTGCTCGCGATGACCATGATCGGTGTTGGAATAATATGCAAAACTATTGATTAAATATGCAAAGAGAGAATGAATAACCGCATATAATAAATACATAATGTATAGATATACATAATCAGTGCATAGATATACATAAAAGTGTATACTGCTTACTTTTTAATACTTTAAGGATTGGTGGTGGACTTGGAAAATTGGAGCCAGAAACTGATAGCACTGTTCGTAGCCGCTCTAATGGATAAATTTGTAAATCAAGAGACTATAACACTGTGCATCGACGGTATTCTGTGCGGACTGCTAGGTATCATCAGTTTCTTGGGGATCTCGCTGATTTATAAAAATAATGATGACTCATATCGTATCCATTGGAGGCTTATCCTTGCAGCGTTTATCTTTGCCTCACTACTAGGAGGCGCGCTAAGCAACTTCCTGTACCCATGGCTGGGATGGCTGGGGACGGTGCTTGTAACACTTATTATAGGCGCAACTATACAAAACCTGCATAAAGCATTTCAGTTTGGTGTTATCAAGAGCCTGCTGAATATCTCAATGACTGTCGTGCGGAGAGAGAAGATCACGGATGACGAGATACGTCCTACAATATCTAAGCATACCTGTGACTCCAAGTGTCAGGGAGGTACAAATGATCGAAAAGATAAAAAGACTCCTAACAAATAAATACCTGTGGGCACTGGTTGTTATCCTAATGGTAATTATTTCTATTTATAATTATGTATCAAATAGAAATAAAATTACAGTGCATGACGCTACCAGTACTGGAGTATCCGAATCAGTGGTTAAAGATATCCTGAACAGTGAAAACGTCGCTCACGCCGAGACAACAGCGCCACAGATAACTAAAAAAATAGAAAACATCAAAGAGAAAGACCAGGCTCCCATTGTCAATCTGCCACCTACAGCGACAGAAAAAGAAATCCAAGCAGCTATAGATGAGGACAAAGGAGACCTGGCTATCAAAGAAGAGAACATAAATGTACGGCCAGGCACCAATATTTACAGCATCCACCTTGACAAATCCAAGCATGGCATTGGGATCTATGGGGCAATGTCATACGATGCAGGCGAGGTAAAAGGTGGGTACGGCCTGCATTATCGCAACAAGCGCTGGGTGTACCAGGCAGGTGTCGGTGCCCGAGGTGGCTTTGACGGACGAATTGCATATGAGGTGATACAGTGGTAACGACCACGCCAGAGGCTCGATGAGAGCCTCTTTTTTATTATGTGAGACCATGCAACGCAGCTCAGGGAGCCAATATGCCTCTGAGATCTTTTTATTTTAGTTCTGAGAAGAGAAAGAGTTGCTCTTGATAACTTCTTCGTGTGACATGTGTTTCTCTTGTTAGAAATGATCCTCGTTGATGAGAGAGGCATGTATGGGTTTCCAAAACTAGGTACTTGGTCACTGCCAGAAAGTACATCACACCCTATGTTACACTCCATGTTTTACAAAGTGTAACATTGCTTCCCTTTATTCTTCAATTCTGCCGCTGTTTTGCTATCAAACACTCACGTCTCAATTTTCCTTCGAGGTTACACGTGGTTACACTTTGTCTACAGTGCGAGTCAGTGACATTTGTCCATGCACCCTTGGATTGTACCGTTTTTCGTACATCTCAATGTACGGATTTTTCATACCCCGGTACACCATGATGCCATGGGCCCTTATGTCATGCGGGTTTTCATTTTGAGTACCCGAGAGTCATCGTTTTCCCAGTGCGCCATCAGCGTTTTACAAAGATTTCACGGTAGAATGCGGCTTGAGACCAAGTGTAGACACTTTTTGTAGCACGCCATCAACGAAATCCGCTGATAAAAATAGGTTGTCTACACCTGTCTACACTTAATTTTGAAAAAGTGTAGACACTTTTTTGAGGACGCCACGCTACGAATTACCCCGTTGTCTACATGTCTACACTTTTTTTAGGGTAGACCCCCTATATATATATCTATTTTTTTATGCATATGTATACGCTATACATTTACTACCCCCCGCAGAAAAACTTCCGTGATGTAGCTCTACCTTAAAAAAAGTGTAGACATGTAGACAATCATATAATTTATATTATATTATAAGCAAAAAAGTGTCTACACTTTTTAAAGATGATTTGTAGACAGTGTAGACAAGTCTGGAAAATTAATACGAACATGTCGGTAAATTGGGTAAAAAAGTGTCTACACTTGTCTACACTTGGCTCTGATACTGGGGTTACGGGGTACGACAAATGAAGTGAACATGTCAAAATACACGAACAGTTTGTGAACTTTTTGTGAAAAGTGTAAACCAAGTGTCATTTTTTATCATTTTGATATCGAAAGTGTAAACATGACTGACTTGAAAAAATTAGTACCTAGGTACTAAAAATGAAAATGGACATTTGTTTTTCAATTTTTACCATTTCTTTCACATTGGCTTATCATTACGTCAAAATCCTTATTTGTTTTAAATGTATGAATATTCATTTTTAATGCATAAATATACATAGAGGTCTAAAGGGTATTTATAAAATAAGTAATAGTAATTATTACTAAATGAGAACCCACTGAAATAGATGACTAAAAAAGAGAGGTGACTAACCTCTCTTTTTTAATTAGAACATATTCTTAATTTGAATATAATTCTAACTATTAATAATTACTTATTTCTTTTGTGTCCATATCTGGATACGGGTCATCTAAGTTTCGGAATTCTCTAATCAGTTCCATCCTTGTTTTATTCGCTGTTTTTCCCCAGTTTTTCTCTATATAATAGGTGCTGAGCCATGTACAGATATCCGTAAAGCGATGGCGATTGTCTGGACACCAACCATCTGGGGGTGTAGCGTCATTGCCTAGTAAGCGATTCAAGTCTATTGAACTGCCTTGTCCATTCAACTCCGTAAACAGGGAATTAAGAGCTCCCTTGACTTCATTGCCACACAATGTACTCATTGCCTCACGTAGTTTCCCATGGTTAAACGGGCCTAGATGTAAGTTCCTGGAATTGCCCCGTGTATACGATATGGAGTATGATACAGGCATCATATGTGATAGTCCAGGAATAAAGGTTTTAATAATGATTTTGTTAGCAAGATCGTCAGAGGTTTTATCTTCACTTTGTGTATTGGCGTCCCACTGTGGTGAAGAAATTCTTTTATAGATTGAGTTAAACCGTAGATAACGGGTACTCAACCATGTAAGAACCGATCGTGATAACTCGTCTCTTCGTATCGTTGTCTTCATAGTATCATAGGTTTTAAACCAATGTTTTTCGTCCTTGGTATCACGAGATACTTTAAGCGCGGTATACAAAGTCTCAACCATGGCTTCTTGATCTTCTTCTTTAAAATGTTTTTCACATAGAAATTCCCAAGCATCCATAAACGCGCTGACATCATATTTATCAGCTATATTCATCAGAGTCTTACACAGCAGTGCAAGTAACTCAGTAGATACCTTTCCGGTGGTAATTATCGTACACATATCAAGAATAGAAGATGCGAGATTAAGCCAGTTGAGGGTATTAGAACCCAGTAGTTTCTTATAGTGATAGTCATTGAGGCCGTAGTATTGATAATTGATAGCCAAGTTCATAGAGTTTACAGTGTTTCTTAAGTTTTCATCAATAGTCCAGCACTTAAATTTGTGCATACTGAATCCCGAGTATATACCTCGACATACAGTTCTTTCAATATTTCTTCTGGGGATTGTCTTAGGCATAATTTTAAGACGCAGGTTCTTATAATTAATAGGAAGTCCTGTTTCTTTCATAACGTGCATATATAGCAAGCGTGGATACATGGAGTCATACAGCATTTCTTGGTAGAATACCCGAGGTTCTTTAAATTCAATATTTGTTAAGATATCTTCGGCAATCAGAGGACAAGTCAAAGCATTGTTAATTTTATTATGCACTGATATATCGGCCATGAATTTAGATGTAGATATAACCAGTGCAGTGCCGGTACTGTTACTGTCTGAAAATGAGCTTGCAACATCATCATACATACTCCACTGGGGAGAGCTTGTATATTTCATGGCATTCATGGGGCCCATATAAGGTGCAGGATCTATTCCTACATTCGGAACATGCAGCTGATATACTTGATTCTTCAAATTAAATGGTCCCCAGCTCGAATAATTATACATAATGTGTTTTACTATTTGTTTAGCTCTTATACCGGTACCGAGAATTAACTGCAACATAATTGTTAAACGTTTCAAACCATCTTTTTGCATAATCATGCAGGGTATAAATCCTCTGTGCAAAAGGTTATCCGGATTGCAGCGAAATACAGTACCTACTTGGATTGGCAGTGACTGCTCGTTCATAGGGTACATATCTGTAACTCTGGATTTAAGTGCAGAATAGGGTTCATGGTTATGACTTATCAGACTTGTGGCTGGCGGCAGATTTACAGGTGACAGAGGGTTTGGCTGCCAGAACCCATAAGAGTCATTGTTTTTATTATATAATATTTTTCCATATATAGGCATTGTCACTCACCGTCCCTTCTGGTTACACGTTTCCACCCATTAAATACAAGTACATAGCTGGGTACACTGGCGGGTGTAGTTTGCGCTGTGATTCTATCCAGCATAAAATCTGTATTGGCAGGTCCGGCATCTGGGAGTTGGCTGCAGATCTGCATACATGGATCAACTTTAAGAAAATCAGTAAGCTTGGAAACGCATGCGAGGAAGAACCAGCTTGAAGAGTATGTACTGAGTACCGTTAATCCAGTGGAGAAAACCTGTAAGAATTCTTTGGACGGCGCCATATATCCAAGCATAGCTATTGCATGTATTTCACGTGTAATTTTCTCAGATATTCCTTCATAATCGAAAGCTTTAGGGTGAGTGCAGGGATCATAATGCATCAATCCATTGTATATAAAATTTACTTCCCATTCCTGCTTAGAAGTTTCTGAGCCTATCTGGGAATAGATTTTACTTCCGCCAGTATTAAATACTGGAACAACGGAAACATTATTATACATGGCATAAATGCACTCTTCTAGATTAAAGTATTTTTTCCAGATTTTAATAAATATGGTTATCCCGGCAAGTACGCAGCGTGCGAGAGTCGTATGGTTCATATATTGCCCTATATTTTTGAGTATAGTTCCCATAAGCGCATATGAGCTGCCATATATATATTGTTCAGCACTTAATTCTTCAATTTTGGATTTTATTCCTTTACTGCAGAAGGGTCCAAATTCTTGTTCATAGGGATCGAACAGTAGTTCTTCAAGATAATTTACTATCATACTTATGATATATTGTTCAGGTGTTCCTTTGAACTGAAAGAATCCTGAAGACGTAAAGAAGGGAATTGCAGCTTGCAGTGCATGTATTTCTGCCAGTGTACCATAATTATTAATGGCATAAACACTATTACGCTTAGAGTCTCTGAGTCTTAAATATTCCTCATTGAATAAAAATGCATATCCCTGTCTGACCCATTTTTGCCGAACGAGAATTTTTTCTATAAATCCATGAGTGTTTTCTTTGGTTCCCAGTGGTGGCAGCTTGCATAAAGATGTAATAACCGGATTACCCAAATCCAATTTCCCTATATATGATCGGTTACTAAAATTACAAGATAGGAATATTGGCAACTCGTCATTGAGCGTATTATCCATATTTAATATATTAGAATAACTTATTACTTGGGCGTACTTCAGAGGGTTAAAAATATAAGTATCTGGTGTTTCTGTGGGTGCCACTTAATAACTCACCTTCTTTTAAAAGGATACGGAGGCCAGCGTAGTCTGGCCTCTCATATCTTCTGTGGATTATTTTAACTGCAGGTAATCAGAGGTTAAATATTCAGATGTGAATACATTGGTATTAACATTAAAATTAATTCCTGCAGTAGTAAGGATTGTTCTGTCAGTATCTTTCATTGGCAGCATACCTCTGAGAATAGAAGTCAGATAATTATTTACTAACGTAGCGGCAGTTTGATTAGCTGTGATATTCTGTACATTCTGGGCAGCACGTTCAGCACAGCTCATCGCTTCTTCTGCCTTGTCCACCTCGAGATCAAGGAGCTCAGGGAACCGCTCATACGGAGTTGGTACAGACATGAAGAGTGATTTGAAATAGTTAGGATTCTCAGTGATTACATCCGGGATAGATTCCCATTTACGTACAGTTAAATTAGGAACTATTTCCAGTATCCGGTTGTTTTCATACAGAGACCTCATACCCGTATCTTTCACTGGGGAACCATTATACTCAGCCATAGCAGTTAAGATATTGGCCAGAGAATAGTCCTCTGGATCTCCCTGAGTCATGATATCGGAATAAGTTGCGGCAGGTTGGTCTGGAAAGAACTGTGATATTCTTCCCCAATATACCTGGCCAGTATATTGAGAATTACCGGAACTTATAAGATAGATATTAGACCCGATACAACTACGTAGACTTAACATCTCTCTACTAATAAGCTTATAAGCGTCTCCCCTATTAACAAATGTAGTAAATGCCGCTGGTAAATCATCAAAGTCCAGCATGTTTTTCAGCCGGTTGCGGAAAACCGAATTACTTTGATAACAAGATTTAGATGTTTTATATTGCTGCATATAATCATGGATTATTTTTCTGGGGGCATTTTTATCTACACAATCAATAAAGATGATCGTTGGATAGGTAGATGAATGACACGGGATAACAGTTTCAAGCTGCAAGAGGTCGCGTATCTTTTTACAGTTATCAGCATCTTCTTTACTTACATATGGCGTAAAGTTACAGCTATATTTAGTACTGTGCCATAGATCATTTATGTTACTTTTGGTATAGGCCACAGGATTCGGGGTATATCTTGGAATAGCATTAGCAGCAATAAGCTGGGATATATTAGTGAGATACGCTGGAATAGCAAAGACATGATCCATATTACAACCATAGAACTCACCGTATTTATTTATTAATACTTCTGCTTTATTTTCTCCCAGGTCATCTTCAGTACATAGTTGCCGACCCATATTTTTGGCTTCAAATTCATCACCATCCATGAGCCAGTAGTAGATTCGATCCTGGAGCAGAGGGTGCATACTGCCTAATTGTCGAAGAAGATTAGATGCTACATATCCACCGGTACCACCTGCACCGATTTGAACAATATGGATAGTATCCATACTTTTAAATATCTGGGATATTACATCCTGGGTAGAAGCTGTCTGGACAAGCGGATGGTTAAGTATATGTTCCAGAGAGCTTTCGGAAAACCCCTTAGGTATTGCTACCGGGAAAAGTTTAGTAAGGTCTAACATTAAATAATACCTCCCATATTATTATTTTAAGTTAATAGAGACCGATGCATTATATTGCCAGTCAACATTTTCAAAATCCAGGATCTCGAAGAATTCACTTATTGTTTCCTTAGTAAAACCGAGAGATGCCATAGATTCATCTGCATATTTGATCATTGCAGGCCAGCATTCTTTGGGTACACAGAGGATAGAGTAGAACGCGCTGGTGGCTTCTGCTGTATATTCTTTATTTGCACAGAATGCTTTTGTAAATTCAGGAACAGTGAGATCAAAGAATTGAGCGAGGCGGATCTTTTCGTTATCGGTGAATAGCTCATACATAATGGCGCTATCGGCAAAGAACTCAACGTCTTTGATATCTTGTATATTGGCGTCAATTTCAAGATCGTAGTATTCAGGCCTATTCATATTTTTAGTTATAGCATTAGTGATAAAGACACGGGATTCCACATGGGTTTTAAGCATAGTCTCAAATTCTTCCATGTTAGAAAAGTCTTTGGGGTCTATACTTGTTGGAATGTTTTCTCCTGGTCTTTCGATCTTTTCTTCCTTTTCCGCACTCTCGCTCGCTGTTATGTATTCCAGAAGCTTTCTTGCGGCGAGCTTTTTTCTGTCTGCGAACTTTTTTCCAGTCAAGTTTTCATCAGAATAGATTTCAGAGATATAGGCTTTATACCCTGCTATCTGTTCTTCTAATGGCCGAGGATCTTTAACCCAACCACTACTAGCAGCAGACCACATGTAACCATCAATAGAATAATACTTATTAGTTTTGCTGTCTCTATACGAGTTATCCCAGCGAAAAGAAGACAGATAGGACGCCGTGTTGGACCTGGAAGATACTGTAGATGAGGTGTTTCGGCGAGCTGTTCCCCAGTCATAATCGCCATACAGGTTACCATATCTTTCGTGGTAATACTTGGCGTAATCGATATCCCCGGAATAACGACCAAAGGTATAGCCTGTGCCACGAGTAATTACAGGGGCAGTCAATTTAGTTTCGATCTCAGGATTTCCTTCAGAGAAGTTTTCTTTCTTGAAGATCTCGATTTCTTCTTCAGGAGTCATATCAAATACTGTATATGCAGGGAAGTTGATATAAGTTTTATCTTCTTTTACTCTGCATTTATAGGTTGCGCTGTCTTGTCCGAATGTACCGATTACCATATAAAGTCCACATTCAGTTTCATTATTGTCGTCGGTACCTGACCAGAATGCAGCCATGGTATTGTGAGAATGGAGTTCCATAATGAGATGGTTTTCTTTTCTAAGTTCAAGCAAGTTTTCATCAGCATCATATGCAACGTGAGCACTGGAAATACGTTGTTTCGGATAATAGATGAAGTATTCTCCGGTAGCATCTTTCCGATAGATCTGGGCTGCAGCTTCATCACCTGAGCGTTTAACGATTCGATAGAAGCTGCCGATTATTTCAATCAACAACTCTTTGGGGATTTTATTTTTGATTGAATATCCTACCGTAGGAGTTAAAGTATCGAGCAAGGGACATTCAGTAACGATATCCGTGAATGTAAAAGTATTACCATTAAGTACTCTGGTTTTTCTGCAGGCAAGACCTTTACGGGTCATAAAATATACATCTGGCTTAGGATTTTCCAGTGCCATAGCTTCTTCCAGGCTACCTACAACCTGGGCATTTGCTTGCATAAACGCTTTTACCGCCTGTTCTGCTATGGATTTGGCAATCTCGTCAGTTTTGGGGTCAGAGGTAGTAACCGGGGGAGCAAGCGGGGTTACTCTAGAAAAGCCCCGTGTACCGCCATAAGTTACAACTCCTGCTTTAGATTCAGCAGGGAGTTCAGAGGTTTCGATTTTTGTTGCATTAGACATATTAGGCACTTCCTTTCAATTACTTCCTTATTTGCTTTGTTATTATTATTTAATATATATTTTTATTAGCTAAAGCACTGAGTGTACCTTGAAGATCCGCATAATAATACAAAACTTCTTTCGGGAATGAAGTTTTTCCTGCGATTGACTTTACTACTTCATACCCGTTTCGATATCCTGCAACTTTACTTGTACGTACGGAACTAAGATCGGTATTTCCTACACCATGGAAAATAGTAGTAGGAATAGAAGCAAGACTTTCGATCGTTGTATATGACTTTACAATATTACCAATACAGCATCTTCCATTTTCATACATATTACTGAATGGCCATCTATATAATTTAACTTTGGTCATATCCAATGGATAAGAATCGAGTGCATATTGGTAGAGGTTTACGAAATTAAAGCGATTATCTTTCTGTTTAGCTACCACAACAATAGAGCAACTTGGAGGATAGGGTACAGAAAACTTTTTAATACTGTCGCCCAAATTTTCAATAAAGTCTGGGGGATCGCCATACTCTTCACGTTCTCGGCTGCCCCATTTTAACAGATGATCCCCAACAAATTCTGGATTAATAAATGCTAGTACCATATACTCGTTGGTTTCTTTTATTTGTCTGCAGCCATGAGGAACTATTACATCTGTAGTTTGTGTAAATGAACCAAGTTGCCTGCACAGTTCTTCAGTTTTTACTGTTTTCTTTTTATTGGTTCCAAGGTGATCTTTATAAGTCAATACGGACGACGCCCCGTTAATTTTGATTGTAAATTCATTATCCATAAAGTTTCCTCCTTTATCCAGCAGTTAGATTTCAGACGCGGGGATGGAACACCATTCTACCCGAGGCATCTTGAGTAAAGTATCCACTATCAGTCTCCATCATAACTCTTTCTGGAGCTGGAACTGGGGTATCATCTGCGTCTTCATAATAATCATCGTCATCATCGTCATCATCGTCATCCGGTATCGGGCCCCCCATGACTCTATCACGCGGTATCATATCCATCGTATCTTCATCTGTATTTTCCCTAATTTCCTGGCTGGTATTTTCAGGGACCCACGCTGCTATTCCGGGTGCCAATTCTTGCCAGATATACGTTTGGTTACCACGTTGACTACGGGTACCTATAACATTGCCCATAACGATACGGTCAGGAGTAGGCTGCATATCTGCTGGGTTATCTGCAGGATTGCTTACTGGTGTAGGAATGACAGTATTATTGGGTACGCGATAGATTCCCGAGTTAATAAAGTTTGTATCTCTGATTGCCATAATCAGGGATTGGACGACTTCATCATTAAGAACCACGATTTCTCTGCTTTCTCCACGGGTATCTAATATCGTCATTCTAGTAACGATTGGCCGCGCGATGTTTAGAGGTATTTCATTGGGATTCTGTGAAGCAATTTGGAGATTATTATGTTCATTATCGCAGTCGATATGTAGAACTTCTCCTTGGTCGGTTACAACGACACTGGATCTAAGAATAGATTCCAATGCAGCGATTGTTGCAGTAGATTGTTGCATATATTGTTCTCTCCTTATAGTTTCTGCATTTTTGACATTCGCAGTAATAACACTCCATACTGGGGCTTTAAGTTCTGACAGGATCTTTGCAGATATTTCTTTTACCATATTTAAATTATTTACAACAATGGGTAGGAAATCATACATCCCAGGGCCAGGAGTAGTAAGACCATTCACATTTATATAAATATTGGGCTGCATAGTTTCAAATTCAGCAATGTTATCATTCCCGGTCAGAAAGATTTTTTCATAAAACTGTGCAAGGGATGGTGTAGTACGGATATCGAGATAGAACTCATTTAATTCTTTCCAGAGATCTGGATTTAAGATAGCTATTGCATTTAATACTCGTGCAACAACATTATGTGTATGTTTACTAAATTCTTTTACCTTTGGTTCATTATATACATTTAGAGCACTGGAAGCTGATAATGTATTTTTATGTCCATAAGAATATCCGATATATAACAGAAGTCTTACGATATCATAAACATACGATGGCAACCGTACTATAATCAGCTCTGATATTGAATCTCCATCTTTAACAGAAGATGTTGATACTGCTGCGGTAGGGAAAATAGCAGTGAGAAGCATAGGTAATAGCTGTCTATTAAAGCTTTGCGGATTTCCAATATTAGTAATTATTAATTTCACAGTAGTTTCATCAATATCATATTCCGGGAGAAAACGTTTTAGATCTGTAAGACAGTTCCATCTGAAGGATATGTCTTTCAATTCGCTGGACTGTGAAATGTTGCTTTTATTATCATGTATTTTCTTCCAGAGCATGTTTCCGAATATTTGTGCAACAGAATGTCCACATTTACTCATACTATTATTACTCCTTTCTTTTTACTTGCCGGAATATTGGAAAATACTGTTCTTATCTTGTCGGTTATATTAGCAATTGCTCTATTATTAGTTTCCGGCATGGATTTAACTAGACTTGTAAGTAAATCCATTGGAAATGGCGATGCAAATACTTCATTTAACTCTTTATCAGCAAGTAGGTTAGTTAGAATATCTTGAATTTCCGCTTCATTTAAAACCTCTGACAGCCTAGTTAAACTATCGTATAGCTCAGTTATGGGGAATTCATCAGGTGAAGTTGTGCTCATAATATTCACCTCCTATTTTATAATTAAAGAAAAAGTAATAAAAAGATACCTCCCTCTGACATCAATTACTGGAACTTAATCCTATAATCAAATCAGAGGGAGGTAAACTTGGCGCTTAACATGTTAAGTTTTTTTATAGTCCTTTAAACGAGGAGGACAAATAGAGAGGGTAATAAAAAGGATTAAAAATTTTCATTGATAGTGTAAAAATTTTTAACAGTTTAGACAGTATTATTAGAGAGTAATATTATTACTCGAGAGCAAGATATTACTCGAGAGCAAGATATTACTCGAGAGCAAGGGATTAGCAGCCTTTGTTTTGTGCACGCGGCAGGAATTGAGCTTTGTAATATTCTTCCCCATTAATATCACGGGTCAAATTCCATGCAATCTGAGTATTGGTATCAATATTCGGATTTACTGCAGCAACAGCGGCTTTAATTACATCGTCAGAAATGGGAACATAGTTACCATTTGCATCACGTTGTGCTTGGAAAATAAACGGATGTTCGTGTCCGCTAACATAAACTCTACGTTCTAATTCGTTTCTCATTATAAATTCCTTCTTTCTATTATTTGTAGTGGGATGTAACCTTGTTCTAGAACCCGTTTTTTACCTATGTATTTTCTTCGAGAGAAATATAGATAATCACCTGTAGGTTCTGAGGTCACAAACGGGATTGTTATATGTCGGGAGACGTCCAACATAATATTCCCATCAGGTGATTGGGAGAAAATGATTTTCCCAGGAGTTTCCGGCTGTAATACGAATGTATTACCAGGATCAAACTGATTCATTTTAATAACAAAGCTTTGAGCAACGTATTCGGAAGCGCCTAACCGAAGTCGTTTTTCCAGTCCTTTGCTATTTTTAATCGTCAGTCTGGTCAGGGTCTCGCCCAATGGAAACTGGCTGAGTGGAAGTTGAGATATTATAATCATTCACTTCCTTTCTCCGGAAAACTGTGTACGTAAAAAATCGATTCGATTTTTACGGTAGAAGAATGCGTTAAATTCCTCTACAATATACTTATACCGCAGATTCTTGAATTTTTATGCAGTCATCTTAGGTATAATAGAGACCAAGTAAAGAGCAAGAAAAACACAGAAATGTAAAAACGTGAAAGTTAGGAGGCCCTTATACATGACTACCAAAAGTAACAAGACGGAAGTGGTAGGATCTGTACTTACTTATGACCCTGAATCAAATTCAAATATCTTTTTAGATTACACTGAATGCAGTATCCATACAAAGCATGGTCAGATGTACTATATAGAAACGAAAAGTGGGTATCATATAACAGTTACAGACGACCATTCCTTAGCCACGGTAGGCACAGATACCTTTTTCAGTCCTTTGGAGCCTAAGAAAGCAAAGGGAGCCTTTGTTCCCATTATGACTAAATTGAATTACTCTGTAGACACCAGTGTAGAAATGAGTGCTATCCAGGATGCTGCTGCAGATATCATATCACAGAAATGTGATAAATTCAAGGATTATATGATGGAGATCCCGGTTTCCTATTTAGTCCCTTTGATTTGGGCAATGTTTATCCAGGAAGACCCGAATACCTATGTATATTCATGCAAAGACACAGATGAACTTGAACTGGCAAAGCTGGTCATTGCACGTATAGGCGTATGTATAAAGATAGAAGGATTTAGAATAATTATACAATTAGATGCTAAGAGGCTTTTACCTGAAGATGAAAAGCTTTTGCCCGAGGATGAGGTAGAGAAAAGCAATCCGGCTAATCCGTATCTTAGATTACCATATGCCTGGGATGAAGTTGTAGAGGTCATCGAGGTTCCCAGAGAGGAAATCACTTATGACTTTACAGTACCTAAGTTCCCGCTATTTATCGGTAATGGGATCCTGGTGTATGATACGATGCAGCTGCATGTCCCTGCTACCGAAGAAGCACGTGTAGAAGCGCTGGAGAAAATGCTGCCCAGTAAGAACTTGTTTTCTGCAAGAACTATGGGTCCAAACATGCTGCCTCAGCAGGAATCAGTTTTCGGGTTATTCGTTGCCAGCAATAATGTCAAGGACTTTACTAAGGATACCAAGTTTAAATCTGTAATGGATGTAGATCAGGTATTCCAGGATATCCGAATGAGCGTTATAAAACCTAATACCCCGGTAATCTATAAAGGCAATAAAACTACTGCAGGATTGGTACTGATAAACGATTTATTACCTATGCAGCTCCGTAAGTATAACGAGGTATGGAACAAGCAGGTAATGAGCAGAGTGTTAAGCCAGATTGGACGTTCAGAACCTAAACGCTATACTGATGTAGCTGATGGGTTGAAAGAGCTAGGTGCTTTGTTTGCGTATAAAATGGGTGTATCATATAAAGCCAGCGATTTTAACTTAAAGGACCTTAAAAAGAAACGGGATGCGTATTTTAAGAAGATAGACAAGGAACTGGCTGAGGTAGATAAGAAGAAACTGAGTCCACAGGAAGAAGAAGCAGAGAAAGCTAAGATCCTTAGAAAGGCACAGGCTTTCACTCAGAAGCTTACCGATGAGGCTAAGGACAATACATTCCAGCAATGGGCCTATACGGGTTCCAAAGGTTCTAAAGGTCAGATATTGCAGATCATTGCATCTCCTACTGTAGTAGCAGATCCGAAGAATAAACTTATCCCGTCACTGATCCACAAGTCTTACAATGAGGGGCTGAGTCCTTCTGACTATTGGATTTCCAGCTATGGTACTCGTAAAGGCACAGTAGGTGCAAAATTATCCGTAGCTCCGGCCGGTGCTTTGGCGAAAGAACTGATCGGCAACGTGCTTGATGTGGTAATATCACAGAGGGACTGTGGTACTCGCAGAGGTATTACTCGAAATATAGATGATACTGTAAACGTTATTAACCGTGTAGAAGCCAGGACTAACAAGTTTATCGATGCTAACTATTACGAACAGTTAAAGAAACGTGGTATCAAAGAGATCACAGTACGCAGCCCAGCTACCTGTGAGGCACGTGAAGGTGTCTGTCAGATGTGTTATGGGTATAATGAGAAGCTGAAGTTCCCCGATATTGGAGAGAACGTAGGTGTAGTTAGTGCCCATGCGATTTCAGAACCATTCACTCAGCTGGGCTTATCCGCCAAGCATACCGCGGGTACTGCGGCAGGCGATGCGGTAGGTTTGAATACTGTTAAGTCGTTCTTTAATATGAGTACTAAGTTCAGTGGCGCTGCAGTTATTTCAGAAGTGACGGGTACAGTTACCAAGATAGAGAACGCAGCCGCAGGTGGTATGAATGTATTTATTGGCAGGAAGAAGTATTACATTCCTCCAACGCGTCAGCTTAAGGTTAAACTTGGCGATAATATAACAGCAGGTGACCCATTGACTGATGGTATTTTGAATTTAGGTAAGATCGTACCTTATAAAGGCATTGACTATGGTCGTTCCGCATTTATCAACAATGTATCTAACTTATATGACCGTGCAGGAATCGATTCTGTAAAGAAAAACTTTGAGGTCATTGCCCGTGGTTTGGTAAATTATGTCCAGATCACAGACCCAGGTGATTTCGATGATTACATTGAAGGCGATGTAGTCGAGTATAATCAGTTAGTAGCAGATATTCGTAAGAATCCTCGTAAGAAAGCACCTAAATATGTTCCGTTCCAGAAGGGCACTAATAAGTCCCCGACCTATAAACGTGATTGGCTTGCAAACTTTGGGTTCAAATACCTTAAAGGTGAACTCATTGAAAACGCGGCCACACGGTCTAGTAGCCCGCTTCATTCTTATCATCCGATCCCTGCGTATGCAAGAGGTGCTACGTTTGGTAAGGGTGAATCTGGTAAATATTAAAGGAAGGAGGCTTATTAACAATGGCAAATCCCACAATGTTTACACCAATGATGGCTGAGCAAGCCGCATCTGGTGGTCTGTTAAACAAACTTATGCAAAAAGCAATAGCTGCATGGCCTACTATTGCACCTATTCTTAAATCTGTTGGCATTAGTCTGGCCGAAGCAGTTGCTGCTATGTATTTGGTTCCAGACCATGCAGTAATGACAAAAGACGAGGTAGAAAAGGGTGAGGAGCTTTCTGCATCAGAACTTATGATCCGTAAATCTGCAATTCCTATTATAGTTAGTAACTTGGCAGGTGCTCCTACTAAGATTACTAACATCGGCAGGTTGGTAGCTGCACCGGGTGTAGAGACTAAAGCTCGTGCATTTGCACAGATCCTCAAGGGTACTCCTGGATTTTTTATTACCTATAAGGCACTGGCTAAACGCATTGAGGATAAATATCCCACACTTAATATTCGAGAATTAACTCCCGAAAGTAAATCTGGAGCAACTGCGCTAGTAGCAGCTAATCGTTCGGGACAGTTTTTAACAGGTGTGATTGAAGGTGTTCGTCGCGCTGGCGGTTTTAATTAACAGGTATAATATACTACATAAAGAAATTGTACTCTTATGGAGGCTGAAATATGAATTCTGAATTATGGTATGAGTTACCTCCTGATATGTCCATGTGGAATAATGCGGTACTTGAGAATATAGCAAGGAAAATCCCCGATATTCCTAGTTTTATTAGTTCGATTACCTGGTCAAGACTTGATCCTGCCACAGGCGATGCAGAAGGTATGATAGATTTACTCAACGGAGTTGCGTCCGCACCGATTATCGTTAAGGGCAATAAACTTGCCCCTGTCGATATAGTAGCAGTGAAAGGCAATACCAACGATGTTAAATTTTATCCATTGTCCCCCTTGTTTTTAGATAAAATCTATGCTGATAATGTTCTCGGTGAACCTGCACAGCGTACTACAGAATCTGAAGATGACTATGAAGGTCCATCCCGCAAAGTAAAACGGTTTAAAACAGTTGATGCTACTAAGTACGCAAGTGTTGAAGCCGCTAAGGAATTGCTCGAAGAAATTAGCAAAAGTGCGTCAGTAGTTAATTGGATGGTAGAGAATTTACCTGAGGGCTTGACAGCTATCTATGATAAAGCAAATGAAGTAGTAGAGAAAGTTGCGGCTGCTCCAGAGATTCCAGAATTAACTGTTGTATGGAAAGACCGTGATAGTTTCTATGCTAATGGTGACGAAGTTACTGCAGCTCAGGTGAGTGAGTTCTGTAAGTTGGCTAATGTAACCGATGAAGAACGTAGTAATCTGTTTGCAGGTATTCCAATTGTACGCGATAGCCGGGAGAAAGTAGCATCACTTATTATTCCCAAGTCTCCCAGCGATTTAGTGGTAGACCGTAATCCCTTTGCAGATACTGAAGATGCAGATAGTGCTTCACCTACAGTAGCTCCGCGTGATATATCTTTGACTTCTGCAATCCTTAAAGATGGCCGTACAGTTCATGGTTTATTATTTGATAATAATGCTATTAGAAGCTTATCCCCATATGATAATAATGGGTCTGGTACTTTTTATCCACCATATACTAGCCCATCTTCGTTTAACAAGCCAGACCTGGCTTCTGAATCGTTCCGCGGTAAATATGAACTCTTTGTATCGACTGAGGGTTATGCTATCCAAACAGGAATAAAAACCACAGTGCGTGTTCCTATCTCAGGAAAAGCATTAGTTATGGCGTCTGAACCATCTGATCCTGCTATTGATATGGTAGCATTGTGTATCGATGATAACGGATATGTTAATGGTTTTTACAAAGTCCAGGAAGTATTTTCTTTAGGTAATAAAATTGCGCTTACAGTTTATGACCTGGTTGCACATACCAGCAAAAGTATAACTCTGAATAACAGTGAGCAATTATATGAAGTAACTGATAATATCCTGGGAGTTATGTATCCGGAAGAAATCGATCGAAGCATTATGACTACAGGCGTAAACGGTGTTGTTACCAGAAATGAAATGGGTGACCTGATTGTGGATGGCACTTCTCATACTATTGTAAATTGCCCATACGCCCTTATGACTAAATATGCATCAAGTTATGAAGATGCAAAAGAAGTTTGTAAAGTTGCGTTTGAAACCGGTCGATGCGAATTTACTACAGTATTTACAGATGTGAAAACTGCAGCTAGAAATGATAATCCAGATAAAAGCCAGGTTAAGGATACCAAAACCGATAAGGCTACAAATACTAAGGGTACTAAGTCTGGTACAGATGATACTTATGGTGAGGATCTGATGGCGCTTCCGAATCCGTTTCTTGATCCGAGAGATCAAATGTCTATTCCCGGCCCGTCAGTGAATAATCCTGTATCGTCTAAGGATTTAGAGAATATCATTCAAGTCAATGACCCACAAGTTATGGATGCGTATTTAACAGGTAACTTGGCACTGTCCAACTTGTCTGGCCAGGAAACTTTAATGAAAGCCAGTGACAGTATTTTGAACGCGATCAGTCATTTAAGTCAGTTATTGTTCCTGGTCCGTCAGGGTTCTCTTGATTACTTATCTGAAAGTGATTTACAGATCGCAATGAATAAAATGACAGACGTAGCTGACCGGTTAGGCATAAACAGTGTCCAGGTAGCTTAAATAGACTACACTAACCGCAAAGGAGGTGAGGTCCGTACATGTCAATATTAGATCAGTATAAATCTAGTAAAATTCGGCATCCATCATGGCGTATGTATAAAGCTATAGCAGATATCCGAGAGTCTAAGACGGCCTCTCTTGATACAGTTAGTGAGATTACGTTACCAGCGTTTGGGCTATCTGAGAAAATAGACGTTTATATCCCCTATCCTGTCAACGATGAACTTACTGACGAGATTATTATAGCATTGACTCATGAGGATTACAAAGATAATGAGTTTAAAATAGCGTCATGTTTAAGTATATTTTGTGATGTAAAAGCCCGACAGCTTATTGAAGGTATGTTGATGTGTGGTGATATCCCGCAAGACATTGCACAGGAACTCAAATATGACCTGTCAATCGTTCAAACTTATGCACAGGTATTCTTTGATATCTCTGTCTGGAGAAGTGACGCAGACAGGCTTGCGTATATTACACGGGGAACAACAGGTGACGATGCAAGGATCAAGCGTTTGATCTTTGAGCGCGGCTTTGAGTATGTTCGTGTAAAAGAATTTAATATGCCCAGCCGGATCAGACTTGATTCCGCGCTTCAAACAATATTTGGTGACGCATATCAGGTTATCCTGGAGAAAATAAAATCCGGAGATAACGAAGATCACAAGATCGCACAGGGTTGGGCAAAATATACATTGGATATTTACAGAGAGCTTAAAAGTTCTGCAAAAGGTACAGGTGGTATTAGAGAGCTTACGATTGCTCTTCAAACTTCTAAAGCTCCGCAGAGATCCATTGATGACTTAGAATAGAAAAGAGAGGAGTTGAATTGATTTGGCAAGTGTAACTGATAGCTCCTTGCGTGCTGCAGCACAGGATATCGTTTCAGAATATCTTGAGAACGGGGTATCCTTGAACGAAGGTGTTACAAAGAAAGCAAGTGAGATAGGGTTGAACCAAGATCAAACAGCACGTTTAATAGAACGTACAAATACCGAAGCTTTTCTCAGGGTATTCCCGGAATCGACAGAGTTCGAGGTAGCAAGCCCTGAGGTCGTACTTGGTATTAAAACTGCTTCTGTAAAAACAGCAAGGGTAGCAAAGCATGCAGATGATTGCGGTGCTGACGAAGGTTTATTCAAAGCAGCCAGTGTTCAAAAGGAAGCTAGTGCACCACGCAAGCATAGAAGTCGCGTAGATAACATTTCTGCTGAAGATATCTTTGGTATGGATGAAGAGTTCTTGAAAGTCGCTGCTGAAACAGCGTATGACAGTGCAATTGACAAAGATGTACGTATGATGCATCGGGCATTTGAGACTGTTACAAAGACTGCATCTGAACTTGCACGTGAAAACCTGGATAGAGAGATGCGGTTCTCTGAGGCTATCACAGGCTTTATGGATCATATCAAACAAGCATCGCTTGCAGGGACTCAATCTATTGCAAGCTCCGAAGCTGAACTGCTTAATATGTATCCAGAGGAATCGAACCTGATTCGTAATATCTACGATGAAGTTACGATCAAAATGGCTCATGAAGTAGAAGATGCTCGAATCCTTGAACGTGCAAAGGATGTTATTAAAACCAAGTTTGCACATGAGTCTCAGTTAACAAATAAATTTCAAAAGATTCTTGATATTATCCAGGAGTAGACTATGATTTCAAAAATTACAATTCCCAAGTCTAATGTCCCAGGTATGAATACCAAGATTTTAGGGAGGGTAGCACCTGTGAAAAATGTAAAACCTGTAAAGATTGCCTCCGCTCCGGTAGAGTTTGCACGCGCAGATGAGGAAACAGAAAAGACAGCAGCAGCATTTAACTTCTTATCTAAAGTTCCGGAACCCGCACGTCAAGCATTTTGGAGTGGTGTAGGTGCCTCTGCAGTTGGTGCAGTTGCGTATGGTGTAGGTGCAGGTATCGATGCCGCTAAAGGCTTGCTCGCACAGACTAAATATGATAAATCGTTGAAAGACGCAATTGCAATGTCCCCGTCACTGCAGATGCATGGTTATGAAACATTGAAGAAATATATGCCCTTAGTTATTAAATCGTCTCCTACTGTTGCAGGCGAACCATTGCTTTTAGCTAATTATTTGGAAACCATGATTGATGCACAAGGTCATATGAACGCAAGCATTTTCTCGAGCTTGACTGACCTTGAAGGCTCGATGCTGCGTAATAACCAGGCTAAACGTGTATTCTCTGATTCTCTGGTTAACACTGCTGTAAAAGGTGTAGCTGAGAGCACGGGTAAAAGCTTCGGTAAAGTTATGGCAGATATATACGCCCGAGAAGCTAAACAGCAAAAAATGCAAGGAGGCCAAGTGTAATGGAAGATGTTAATGTATATCAGGGTCTTGGCATGATGATTGCTGGCACTTATGAAAAGACAGCCGCTGAAAAAGCTGGTGAAGAATTATATTTAGATGCTTATCTTGCAGGCTTTGAGTCTGGACTTGGTGTTCCGGACGGATTAGCAAATCATACCAAAGTCGCATCTCAGTTCTTAGGTCGAGAACTTATGGGTGAGTTTGTAGCAAAAGCATTGTTAAACAAATAATATCAAGGAGGCACGACCTATGTTAGGTAAAAAATATTCACTTGGCAGTACGTTTGAAGCTACAGGCGAACAACGTATTAAGTTAGCCAACTTTGACGAACTTAAAAGCCAAGGTGCAGACATAGCCTCCTTCTTAGAGTCTTTCAAGCCGAATCCAGGTTTCACTTATTTACATGTAATTGCAATGGGTGCTGGCGAATACTATGGTTGTAATGTTAATGGCGATTATTTCCCCGAAAAAGATTTGATCGCCAGGCATCATACCTTTGTAGAACAGGCGAAAGTATTTAAAGAGCATGATAATAAGCCTACCAGTCCTAGCTTTGGTAATGTAGTGTTCTCATGGTATAACCCTAAGATGCATCGAGTAGAGTTAATTCTGGCATTAGATAAAATCAAAGGTGAGGAATTTATTCGTCGTCAAGATGCAGGTGAGCAACTGGAAGTATCGATGGGGTGTTTCCCTGCAGGTACACTGATTACCATGGCAGATGGAAGCCAGAAGCCAATTGAAACTGTTGCACCCGGCGAGAGTGTTAGAACACATATGGGTAGACCCCGTAAAGTTGTAACGGCTATGACTCATCGGTATACAGGTAAAATGTATACTTTTACAATAGCTGCTACACCAAATATTCCAGAACATACTATTACTGCAACTCAGGAACACCCTATTCTAGTGTATTTGGATTTAAATACCGCCATAGATCAGGCTGAGGCTAGCCTTGATTGGGTAGATGCTCAAAATATTAAACTGGGAGACCGTGTTATTCAAAATCCTTACGAAGAATCTTCATATACGGTGTTTGAGTGCGGCGAAGTTACTAACATTGCAGTAGAAGATATCGCAGATACCCCAGTATATAATCTGTCTGTCGAGGAAGACGAATCCTTTGTTGCGGAAAACGTAGCAGTGCATAATTGTAGGGTTCGCTTTGATGTATGCAGTATCTGTGGGAATAAAGCAACTGCCAAGAACCCCTATTGTGAACATATCAAGTATCATAAACGTGAAGTGTACCCTGATGGTAAACAAGCATACATGATAAATGTAAATCCAACGTTCTTTGATATTAGTATTGTACGCAGACGGGCAGATAAAATTGCTTATGTACTGAATAAAGTTGCAAGTACTGATTCCGCAGTGTCTCTCATGGAGAAAAATGCAGAACTGTTTGAGCACTTAGGCAGTGAGCTTGAAACAAGTCTGATACCATTAGCTCCTACTCCTGACGAAGCAATCTTTGCTATCCCGAATAACGATGACATGCAAAAGATAGCTGCAACATTAAATGATCGGGAAGAACAGGAAAAGCTTGCAATGGTAAAGCGGATCCGGGCGCAGGCTGTACGTGTACTGCAGAAAGGTATAGAGGAAGCTCTACCTGCTTTAGAAAAGGTAGAACCTGATCTTCCAGCAGCATTATTAGATAGAATGGCACGCCGTCATTCTATTGAAGATATATTGCATAGTTTCTTTTTAAACGCGATTCCAATGAAGCCAAGGGAATTTACCCGTATTATTATAGTACAGAACGGTATCCCGCTTGAGAAGTTCGACGATGTACTTGCAGGGGTTAGAGCAGCTAGACCTGCTAACCAAATTCCTCATGGTCATTACCAGAAAGAGATTGGTTCTTTACTTGAAAAATTCTTGATGGATCGATCTTCGTTTTTACCTGCAGTTATGCACCGTATGGATAAGGTAAAAACTTCTGCAGCATTAAATATGAATGTGCCAATGGCATATTATGACTTAAATCCTAACTTGAATTTCGGTCATGTACGTCGTCCGGCGCCTTATACAGAGATCAATCAATCTATTGATGCTATTCCAGTATATCGAAATTCATATGCTCAAACGCCAGTTATGATGAGTCCTGCTCAGGTTGAAGAGCAGAAATTAAGACCTAAGCTCAAAGAACCTCATATGGGACCCGTTAAAACTGGATTAACTTTAGGTGCCTTATATGCTGCATATAAAACTCATGGTGCATTGGATACTATTTTAAAAGATCCTAAGAATATGGCACTGGTAGCATTGCTTGCAGGTCTTGTCGCTCAAAAATTTGATTCCAGAAAACCTGGCGGGAAAGAAAATGGCAGAGTAAAGACTGCAGGTTTCGTAAAAAGTTTTGGTGGCAAGATTGCACTGCCTTTCGTTGGGGTACATTTACTTGCCGGGCACTATCGTAATCAATACAATCATGGTAAAGATCTAAACTTTGCAGAGCAGTATGTGGCAGAGAATCCCGATATGTTATCACTGATAGCTCCGGTAGCTATAAACTATGCGTTAAAGAAACATGCGGCTATTGAGTTGCCTGATGATATAGATTATGATATCCCAGAGGAAGACGTTGAAAAAATAGCGGAATTTTCGGATAAAGTTTCTGATTTCGCAAATGCCGCCGTTCCAGGTATAATATTGCGTGGAAGGAGACATTCGATCCTGAGTAGCATAGTAGACCAGGTAATTGATCAAAAAATAATAAATCAATTTACGTCTTCCTGAAATAGACAGTCCAGGTATAATATGTTACAGAACTAAAGAAAAGATTCAAATTATTGATAAGTTAAATTTTTGTAAGGATGGTGCACATAAGTATGTCTAAGAAATTAACACTTAATGAGTTGGTTAAATCCGCACGCGCTGGTGTAGACTCTGGAAATGAGGCTTTAATGAAAACCGCTCACGAGCAAGGCATTCAAGATGCTGAACGTTTGGTGAAAGTAGCTGGCTATACTGGTGATATTGCTGGTAACCAAATGTTCGATACGTTCGCTAGCCGCATGGCTCAATCCCTTGGTTTTAACCCGGAGGACGAAGTAGTAAAAGAAGCATCTTTGAAAGACTTGATCGATGCTGCTGTTACTGATGCTTTTGTTAAAGTTGCTGAAGAGTATTCCCCGCAAACCGGTGGTGCCAACTTGCAATCTACTGTAGATGCTGGTGCTGACCAAGTACGTGAAGCTGGTAAATCTCATGCAGTACTGGCTGTACAGTCTGCTAACGATGCTTTGGCTTCCATTGACATGGGTGATGCTAACACTGGTATCCAATCTCTGCGTACTGCAGGTGAAAACATCGAGCTTGCACGCCAAGCTGCAGAACACATCGAAGACCCAGAATTGCATGCTCAGGTCGCTGAAGCTGCTGCTATCGTAAGCCAAGCTGCATCTGCTATTCAAGCCCAGGGCTAACATAAGAAAGGAGATAACGTCATATGCCTAACAACTGCACAATGGATGAGCAATTGATCCAAGAAATGCGTGAAACTGCTGAAATCCTTGAGAAGTGTGCAAATGATGAATCTCTGTTACTGGATAAGACTGCTAGCATTTCTGCTCCGGCTTCCAGCTCTCGCTCTGAATATATGGACGGCGTGATTGCAGGCCTGGGTTTAGAAGGCTAAAATGAGTAAAGAAAAATCTGCCGCATTTCTAAATACCCTTGCTAATTTTGCTAAATCGCAAAAGAACCTTGTGGTAGATGAAATAAAACGCACACGTCCCCATCATGTATTGGCAGCGAAAGATCCTGGGTTTACAATGCATAACTGGGTTATCGGTGCACTAGCAGATAAAGGTGCTTTTGGTGCACGTGCTACTCAGAAAGGTCTGCAAAAATTAAAATATCGAATGAGTCAGGTAGACACCGGTTTAGGCGCGTTACTTAGAGGTAATGCTGATAAAAACTCATTACGATATAAAATATTTACAGATATCAGAGGAAGTACGATCCCGGTCAAACAGACTTCTAGTGGTAAGATAATGCATGATTTACATAATAAATCTGGTCAGGGTCTTACCCAGCAATTGGATCGTGCAAGCATAAGTGCTCCAGTAAAAGCTGTGTCGGCTCCCCTGGTAACAGGCTTAGCTTTCACAAAAGCAGACGAGATCCTACAGAGAAATCGTTCAAACAAATCTCAAGGAGGTACAAACGCATAATGAATCCTGAAGTAAGAGATCAACTTCTGCATGCAGCCTCCTTATTAACAAAAGCAGCTAGTATGCTTGAATATAATGTTAATTTAAAAAAAGAAGCTGCAGCAACTGCAGATGAACTAATTGATAGAGGGTTACTTGCAGAAGATCAACGTGAAACATTTACAGAATCTTTAATGGAAAATCCTCACAAGATTGCGACGTTAAAAACTGCCGCACTTGAACTCCCTGCCCGTCACTCTTCTGGTGAACTGGGTGAGGTTTCTAGCGAAATGTTTAACAGTAATATTGCTGGTGACGCATTCGATAGAGCACTCTACGAGTAAAAAACACATAAGAAACTAAGGAGGAGAATTCCTAATGCTTAACGTTTTGAGCGGATATACAACCGCTAATATCAAATCCTATGAATTTAAAGCAGGTGTTCAACTGGAGCCTGGCGATTGGGTAGTATTCGATACTGATGGTACCTTGATTAAACAAACTGGTGCATATGATATTGCTACCCAGGGTGCTACTTTTCCAGTATACCAAAACAATGTAACTGCATATGATAACCGTGTTCTGGGTCGAGTAGACGTTGTAACTGCTAATAGCGGTGTATTGGAAACTGATAAATTTGCTGCAGTATCTTTTGCGCCAGGCAAAGCACTTACTATTAAAGACGGTGTTTTGAATCTGGCTGCTGATGATGCTCCGGTTATTGGCTTTGTTGTTAAATATGATGCTGCCAAGAAACTTGTGCAATTCGTTTTAAACTAATTGTTACACACAGTATAACAAGGAAGGTGTAAATTTACATGATCGTTCAAAATGCTGATCAAGCTGTATTAGACAATACCGCTTTTGTACAAAAAGTTGTTACCAATGAAGGCCTTGAAAAAATGGCAGGCATCGCAACCGACTTCTGTCGTGTTAAAATCCGTGAGGGTTCTTTTGCCCGCAAAATTTTACCGCCTAAGATGATTACCTCCGCAGATCTGGATCAGGCTGTTGATTCTGATTCCCCGATGCGTATCATCCACAAAGATAAAGTATCTGAAGCTTATCCTGTTACTTTCCGTGAACAGACCCAACAGAGATATTATACTGGTTCTAAATTCCAGGTATTCTATACTACTATTCAGTCTGAAGAATTCACCAAAGTTATCGAAGAGCTTCAAACCTATCGCGTTCCTATTAAACAAATCATTCAAGAGAACTATCTGAAAGATCTGCAACGTGTAGAGGATAGTCTGTTTGTAACTGCAGCAGACAATATTATCACCAAAAAAGAAACTGAAAAAGAAGGCAGCGCTTTGTATAAAGTTGCTGGTCCGTTCACTCCGGCTATCTTGGCAGAAGGTCTGAAAATCCTGGCTAAACGCGAAGTGCCGATCGGAACTATTCTTATCAATGAAGTTGACTGGATGAGCCTCTTGCAATTGCAACAGGGTGCCGCTGGTTCTGCTGTAATGGAAGATATCATTCACAACGGTTACAGCTATACTAAACTGATGGGTCATAACTTCATCCGTACTATCAAACAGGATGTTGTTAAACCTGGTCATATCTATCTGTTCTCCACTCCGGAATACCTTGGCGTATTCGATATCCTGAGAGACGTTCAAGCATTCATGGAAACCAAAGGCAATAAATTCTCCATGTATCTGTGGGAAACCATTGGTATTGCTATCGGCAATGACAACGGTATTGCTAAGATCGAGTTAACTGCTTAATCTTATATTTTAACGCATGTTGCACAGGTGTTAGATCGGCTGGACTAACTTAAATGATCCTGGTCTAGAGCAAAGTTAATATAACGTTCTATGAATGGGCGGCCTTGTGCATTTTTACTAAATTTAAACACGATTGTGAGGGAATACAATGTACGTAACGAATTTAACAAAAAGCCGGTTGGGTATTAATGGTATTATCAACTTGGCACCTGAAGAAGTTAACCGTTATATCCCTGATACTCCTGATCTTATTTCTCGTGTTGGCAACTTAGAGCGAGCACAGCTTGTATCTGTTGTACGTGAGAATGGTAAGACTAAAACGGATATCCCGGGTAAAATCGTTAAAACTGTAGGTGTAGATACAGGTGCCCTCTCTACAGGTCCTCGTACAGAAAAAGCTGCAGAAGCTAAACCTGTAGAAACTCCTGCTCCGCAGAAAGCTGCTAAAGCTAAAGCTGCTGAGGTAGAAGTTGAACCTAAAGCTGCTTCCACTAAAGTTGAAAAAAATACCAAGGCTAAAACTACGGCTAAGGAATAATAAATGGAACATCAACCTCAACTATTAGAACCCGCTAACAAGAGTACTCATATAGGGACTGGGGCTAAAGCTGGTGCGCTTCTTTTTACAGGTGCAAATCTTATGCAACCGCTTCTTACAAAGAGATTGCCTAAAAACAACCGTGTAGTATCAGCTCTTGCATCTGCAACTTACGGCGGGTTAGTTGGTGGATTAGTTGGTAGCTTTATACCTAAGAAAGAAGCGGCTATTACCCCGAATCTTGAACATGATAAGGAGATTGAACATACAATGATTAATAAAGAATTAAATGATGTTTGTCAATTAGTAAAGAAAGCGGCAGACATGACAATTCCTTTAGAGAAGAAACCCGTTCCTGAGGCAGGGTCTGAACCTGTTCCTGGTATGACTAACAATGCAACTGCTAATCCGGCTTCTCCGGGCATGCAGGTTTACGGAAGTTCTGTAGATGCGGCGGCTCTTGCTAAAGCTAAAATGAAAGCTCAGTGTGTACAGTCTAAAACTGCTGCTGAAGTAAGTGACGAATATCGTCATTATAGTGATCGTTTATCCCGGGATGTTGGCAGGCAGGCCGCATTGGGTATGGGTTTGCCCGTACTGGCAGGTGGACTTGCAGCAACAGGGCATTTAAAACCCGCTGCAGGAGTTGCCGCAGCAGCTGCCCTTGGTAGCTCTTTTTATGGTGCTAGAGGTCTCTATGATGCATACAAACAAATGAAAGCTCGCCCGAGCGAGAAAACTGCTGCTGAAGAAGCAAAGATGTTGCCTGCAAGTAAAGGCGGTCGTCAAGCTGCTATGGACTTTTTGAAAAAACATAAAAAAGCTCTTGGTGGCGCAGGTGCTGCAGCCGCAGCCGGTGCTGCTTTGTACGCCTATAATCGTAAAAAAGAAGCAAGCGCTGAAGAACATGATTTTGACATGGATTATGTAAACAAACTGGCATCTGTTGAAGAGACTGGAGTTACTCCTGACGAAGCTTATGCTGCTGCTGAATACGCAATAAATGTTTACAATGATGCAATGGAAAAAATTGCTTTCGCCGAAGATCTGTGGAATGAATCCGATGAGTACTTTAATACCTTAGAAGCACTGGAAAAAGAAGCTGCTGAATATGCTCCTATCGCGGGTTCCACTATTGGTGGTGCATTAGGTGCTACTGCAGGTTTGCTTGCTGCAGGTAAATATTTAGCTCCTGGCAATGCTGCTAAAGCTGCTATTGGCGGTGCTGCTCTGGGCGCTGCTGTAGGTGGCGCTGTTCCGTCCGCTTTGCAACATTTCGCTGCTAGCGTACGCTAATAATAAAACATAGGGAGTTATTGTAACATTTGCTCCTAGGCCAGATAAGGCCGTCGCTATTTTCGGCGGCGGCTTTTTCTTATTTATAAGTTAAGGAGATTCGTATATGGCACTGCAAACCAATGTAATACGTAGTTGGCCATTAGGGTCAGCGGTCTCTAAAGTAAAAAAAGATATGATGACAGCAGCAAATACTATAAAACCTAAAAAGTATATACCTAATGTAGCGAATAAAATATCACCAGTTAGACCCATTGAGTTTCCGGCAGTTAATTTAGTTAGTAAATAAGGAGAACTATTATGACTGAGATCAAAAAGAAAGATGTCGACAGTACAACACTTGCGATCAGTGAAACATTAGAACGCAAAGCAATAGTTACTCCCATGGATGTTCGATTAGCTTTGATGGATTATCCAGATAAGAATATTCCGTTATACATGGAGCATCTGACTGACGAAATGCTTTGGAAATGTTTAGACTGGGCACTGGCATACTTTAATGAAACACCGCCAGATGTTGGTCAGGTATATACTTTGGCTAATTTTCCTAAACGGAGATTATTGCTTGACGGCGCAGTAGTAGAAGCTCTAAAGTTAACCGCACTTGTAGAATTACGGGGTGAGATGAGTTATAGCGATGGTGGTGTACAATCTACTGTTTACTATAAAAGCCCTCAGTTTATTGCTTTAAGACAAGAAGCCCAACAGCGTTTTGAAGCAGCAGTCCAATCATCTAAACGTGCGTTAAACATTAATAATTGTTATGGAGCATTATGCTAAAATGTCATTACAAACTTTAGACGAAAAAAACAAAAAAGTTATGTTTACTAGCGGTGCTGCTGCGGGGTTGGGCACTCTTGCACTGGAAGGCATTGGGCACCGTTATTTTAAAAATCCTACAACTGTATCTAAATCTTTAGCACGTGCCGGATTAGCTGCTACAGGTACTATTGGAACACTTCAGGGATTTAGATATGGATTACGTAGAGCTTCCAAACGATCTTATGAAAAATTACAGAAACAAAAAGAGGACTATATAATGGCAAAAACGTCATCATATTTCGATTCTGTAGGTTTAAATGATTTTGTAAAGACTGCATCAGAAACAATGGGTAATGAGGCGTATCTCGTTCCTAAAAAATTAGCACATGAAGCATATGATCTTTACAATAGCTTGCCTGCAGATAATAGAGTATCAACTGTTTTAGCAATGTATGACGCAGTAGAACCTGGTATGCAGAAAGTTGCTATGAAATTAGTAGCAGCAAATGTGTACGCTGAAAAGCGTGCATCTATTGGTTCTTTAGCTATGTCGGCAGCAAAGAAAGCCATAGGTCCTACTGCTACTACTGCTTTTGTAGGTTCAGATATTGCATCAAAAACAAAAGAGTATAATGCAAAAGATAGATCTATATTAACTCAGGGAGCATCAAAGCGATAGAAAGGAGTTACCTATGACGGCAAATATTCAATGTTTTACTGATCCAGAATGTACAAAAGAATTATCGTTTGCATCTGTAGGTACATATTTGCTACGATTAGCTCCTTTTGAGGGTATAAACGGGAATACAGGTGTAGACTGGTCTACAGTGCTATACCTGAAGAACACAGGTACCCGTGCATCCCTGAACACGTATATTTATAAGGAATCTGATATACGAGATTATGTATCATTCAGTATAGAAGGTTCAGAAGAAGTATCTAATGGTTTAAAATTGGGGGACTTAAAGGAACAGGAAATTATTCCTGTAACATTTAAGGTTTCAGTACCCCGGTGGACGTCTAATATTAATTATGGTTTAACGATTATTGTTGATTATTATACATTGCCAGATATAGATACTGTATTCTATAACCCGTATACCGATACTCGGGAGGTGGCAGAATGAGTGCAAATATCAAATGCTACTGGGATCCGGAGTGTACTGAAGAATTGTTTTTTGAAACTATTTCATATTCAATGTCTTTAGGGTTACGGACTGGCCTAAATGGTGATACTGGGGAAGTAATGAATCAGGATGTTTATTTAAAGAACGTTGGTGATGAACTTGCTCAGGGTACACTTATTAGAGAAACTAGTGACTTGAACAACTACTTTAAGGTATCTACTCCGCTTGCAGTCTATGCAGAAACTTCTGCTAAAATCGGGGATATTGCGCCTGATGAAGTTGTTTTGATTACTTTTCATAGTTTAATACCCCGAAAGACATCTGCTATGTCCGGGTTAATAAACTTTTCAATAGAGTACTATACATTACCAGGAGCTAACCGTGAGGGAACTCCTTCTACATATGTTCCGAGTCCTCCAATTTTAAAATATCCAGGAGATCCTATTCCAGAAGGCAGTCCTGCAGGTAGACCTTATGGTCATGGTCCTTATGGTGAACCGTTATATGGCCAGGAAGGATTTATTCATAAGCAGACGATCTTGGATACCTATATCCCCATTGCAGGCCTTCAGACAACTTATATTAAAGCCACATATAAAATCAATGCTCGTTATAACGGTACAGAAGCTTCTATAGAAGATATCCAATCCTATTATACTTCTACGTATATGGCACTGGGATGCTATGACGGACCGTGTTTACCGCTGTGGCTTAATACAGGAGATGAATAACTATGAGCTTGGATAATACTATTTATACAGCAGAAACTCGTGTAGATACGTCTATAAAAATAGAAGCTCATATGTTTTCTCCACGTATAATGGGTATCAGTTGGAACGAGTTGCCTCGAGAATATTTCCCAACTACTGATTCGTATGCATTACTGGAGTGGTCTGATTCACCACGAGAGGGTTTTACTGAATTAACCCGGGTAGGTGTAAATCACCCTCCATTCTATACAGACAACCATACCATTACAACATTCTATCGTACTCCTGTAGTGTACTATAGATTTTATTTCCCAGAAATAGATAAAGTCTCACTAGTATTCTCCAGTGAAAAGCTGCCTAACTTTTATGCCGCTGAAATTATTAGGCGGCATCTTATTCAGTTAAAGGAAGGTCATGCGGGTAACTTGATGTACTTGTGTATTAGGAAACGGACTTCGGAAAGATGCCCTACCTGTTGGGATTCGATTCGAGGTCAAAGAACTCGGTCATCATGTCCTACCTGTCTGAGCACTGGGTTTATTGGGGGTTATTTTAATCCAATAGGTATTTATATGTCTCTATCTCCTGAGAACGTAGCTGTTATTCAGCCTTTTGATGGCACTGCTATTACAGGTCAATTACAGGGCTGGACAGCGGGATATCCCAGGATCAACGTAGGTGACGCTATTGTGGATAGTGCAACCCGTAATATATGGCATGTTTCACAATCTGCACTTACTACACATAAACGAGTAGTAACTAAGCAGGAATTAGTATTACAGCATCAAGATGACGATTCTCATCTTTTTGATTTATTACAACGAATTCCAATTAATACAAGGAAGGAAGATATACGTCATGGGGAAATCCTTTTCTAAACTAACTCCTCGTATTGCAAATACATTTTTTTTACTTGCATTACAGCATTTTTTCACAAATCACCCAGAACACCCATGGCATCCGGACGACTCGATCTCCAAGCTGAGTATTGCAACGGATTTCACTGAAGATCCTCGTGTTCAGGATTCAGTTCCTAATATCGTAATTCGCAATGGTCCATGTACAATAGACGCATCTGGATTTGGCAGTGGTGTATATTCTGCAAGAGAACGTCAGGCAATCATTGAAGGTCGAAAAGTTACACAGAAAGCTATCTGGGATTATAAAATGGACTTCACTATTAACAGTTATACAGAGATAAGTGTTATTTCATTTAGTAAAGATGATAGTGACGAACTGGCATTTGAAGTTGCAATGTTTATGGCGATGCTAAAATCTGATGTTGGTAATATTCTTCAGCTTCAGAACCTTGGTAATCCTCAGCAATCTCCAGCTCAACAGATGACTCAGGTTGGTTGGTCCGGCAAGTATATGGCTAGTGTAACTGTTCCGTATACCTTTATCTTATGTAGGCACTGGAATCCTGTGGATGCAGGTATTTTGTTAAGGTCTGTTGAGACTATAATGAAACCTGTTAACCCAGATAGAATACCTCCCAAACCAGGTGATAAAGATGAACACGGTAATGATATAAATATCGGTGAAGTCGGTGGCACTAACACCGGTGGCGAAAATGGTAACTGGGGAGGCAAAGGTGGTATCTCTGATGATCCCAACGCAGATGGTATTGATGACAATGTAGTAACATTGCGATTCCGTGCACGAGAAGATACTATTGAAGGATACCAACCTGGGCAACCGATGCCAAACACTAAACAGGTATAATATACCTAAGAAAGATAAAATACTTTTTAATATTTTTATATAAGGAAGGTGTACTCAATGGCTTTTCGTACTCCAAGCGTGCGTGTATATCAGGAATTGTTAACTGTAAATCCGCAACTTACCACTCCATTCTTCGAGCTGTGTATAGTTGGTCCGTGTTATCAGGTAGAAACTAATGTAGCCTGCAGCAGTTATACATTGTCTGATACAGATTATACTAGTGCATATGTAAATCAAGCGTTAGGGTCTGTAATTGATACAGATTCTGTAGTTGTAAACTTATCTAATATCTATGTTAAAGTATGGCCGCAATTAGCATCCACATTATACAGTGCAGTAACTGTAAATAATAGTGGTCCGATTACTACACTTACTGCTACTACAAATCCATTTTCTGAATCGGTAATTAAAGCCGGGGACTATATTGATATTACCTATAAAGAAACCAGCGGGGAATTGACTTATAGTGCAGTAGTACAAGAAGTAAGCTCTGACGGTAATACTTTGACTTTGAAGAAAAACTTACCTGAACCCGAAGAAAGTGCAACTATTACTGCAGTAGTAAAACGTGTATCTCCAGAAGATACAATGCTTGAAAGCCAGTATGTTACTGCAAAAAGTGATAAATTCACTATTAAAACTGGTGCATCTATTTCCACCTCTGTACTGGATACTGCAGGTGTTGTAGTAACTGCCGATGTAGCAGTTGCTTACCGTGCTCTGCGTAAAGATATTGCTAATGATTTCTTGACCATTACCAGCCAGTCTGTAGCAGAAGCTCAGCTTGGTAAAATCAATGTGCAGAACCCGCTGTCTGTAGCTGCCAGCCTTGTTGCATCCGCAGTAAGTGATATGACTTATAAAGTCTTGCCAATTGATACAGACGACAAAAACGGATATTTAAAAGCATTGGATATCTTGTCTACCACAGAAAAGGTGTATGTAATTATTCCTCTTACAGATGACAAAGATGTAATTAGTTCCTATGCTAGTCACTGTAAAACAATGAGCGAGCCAGAAAAGAGCAGATGGCGTGTTATGTATGCAAATATGCCGATGCCCACCACGAAAGTAATGATCGAATTAAATGACGGTGTACTTGCAAAGGGTGGCGATGATGATCATTGTTATCTTAAAGATACCGCTAATGGAATGTTTATTACTAACCGTGCACGTGTAACTGATTTCATGGATGTTTACAGTGATCAGAATGTTTATCAGTATTCCTTGCAATTATTGGAAGTTCTTAATGACAGTGTCGCTGAATTTTCTACCCTGAAATGGAATAGAACTTCAGAAGGTTATGTAGAAACTGAAGAAAAAGTAACTGTAAGTACTAATACTAACGTTCGTTACGAAGTAGTTCGTGTACTGGATACACAGGGTGTTGCTGACGCAATTTCCGGTGTAGCCGAATCTTTCTCTAACAAACGTTTACGTTATGTAATGCCTGACAGCATTATGCTTAATATTAACTCTGTAGATGAAATGATGCCTGGTTATTACCTGTGTGTAACTTTGGGTGCTATGCGTGCAGGGTTCCCTCCACATCAAGGTTTCTCTACAATGGGTCTCAGTGGCATCAAACGCGTGTTCAAAGCAAATAAAATGTTTACTGACGATCAATTAGCTGAAATGGCTGGCAATGGTGTATTCTGGGTTTGTCAAGACGAACCCGAGGAATTGCCATATGTCCTCTATCAGACTACAACTGATACTACTCAGTTAGAAACTGCAGAAGATAGCTGTGTAGCCGTTGTTGACTATGCATCTAAATTCTACAAAGATAACTTGAAAGATGTTCTGGGTAAATATAATGTTAATACAATTTCTTTGAAATATTGTACAACGGTTATTAATAGCTGCAGTGATCAAATGATGAGCACTTCTTATCAGTATATTGGTCCTATCCTAACTGCTGCTACCCTGACTTCTATTGAAAAGAAAGCAGATAAAATCATCCCGACTATTAAGATCGAGATCCCGTATCCGGTCAATGGCGTGGATGTATATCTGCAAGTTTAAACGTAATACATTAAGCAACCTGGGGGCCTTATGCCCCTTGGGTTGTTTGATACTAATTTAGAAATTCTCGAATCTTTAATTGGTTCGTGATATAAACAGGAGTACACTTATGTTTTATGAAAAACTAGCTGGTACTGTAGATACATTTAGAGCAGCGTCAGGTATTGCCCGTCCTAAAGGAGTTCCAACTCTTAGTACAACTCCCAAAATGCCTAAGCCGTTGACTTCTAAAAGTAATACTCCTGCGGTATCTACAACAATAAATAAAAACCAGGTTAATAGTGATGTTAAAAATGTAACTGCAGTAAAAACTGCCGCCCGATATCATCGTATGCTTCGGCGTGTAAACAAGCATTTACATGACTTTACAGATAGTAATAGTCCGCATACTCCTGGCGATGAAATTTTTGATACTTACAATCAAGCTGTCGATCTTTATTCTCGAGTAGAAAAGAGGCGGAATCGTAAAAATAGAGGAGGAGCTACAGTGTCTGAAACTTTAAATAAATTAAAAGAAGCCAGTATTGTAGGAAATGTAGGTCGCATTTTTAAAGCAGTAGGTGGTATGGCTAAACAAACTGTCAAAGATGTAGGTCAACATGGTCTTACAGTAGGCAAACATCAAATCAGCGGCAAGACAGTTAGAAACACTGCTTCTAATATAGGTAAAGGTACTGTTGGTACTATGGCAGCATATGGTGGATATAAAGCGTTATCCAGTGACGATCGGAATAAAACTGCTGCAGATTTAAATAAAACTGAACGTTCTGCCGCTACTGTCGGTATTTTGTCCAGTGCATTAGCTGCAAATACTGCTGCACAAAAATATACAGCAGCTAAATCAGCACTTGAAGGACTTAAAGCTGAAGGTCATTTTCTTAAAAATAGAGTGGACGAAGTACTTCATGCCAGAGATATGAAATCTGCACAAAAAGCTTTTAATGCTGCTAAACATCAACGCAATGTAGCAATCGGATTTGCTGCGGCAGCTCCCGCTGCGGTACTAGCATACAAACATTTCAAGAAGAAAGAAGCGGCCTATCTTCCTATGACAACTGCCCGGGGGTTAAAAAAAGCTCTTCCTAGTTTACAGGAAGCAGCTAAAATGCAGGGAACTAAAGGCCAAAGTTCTGCGCTTGCTAAAGCCAGAGAAATTATGTTAAAAAATAATAAACCTAATGAAGCTGAGTTTGGTAAACTTCATAAAATGATTAACCTGAAGAATAACTAATAGGTAGGTGAAAATCTTGTCGGATTATAATATTAACCCATTAAAATCTATGGGTGGCGTTGTTAAGGAACAGACCCTTAACGAAATCCTGAGCAATGACGGTGCACCTCATTATAATTGGGTTGAACAGTTACGCCTTGCAACAGATTTTATTACACCAGATAATACACTTATCTGTGTTGCAGACTCTTGGCTTCATGACCAGGTAACTAAAGTTACTCCTATTGGTCTTACGCAGAGTTTTGGCTATCAAGAAAGTTTACCCAGTGCGTTACAAGCAGAGATTGGTTCTCGACGTAAACGTGCAATGGTAGGCTCTTCTGGCGGTGGTAACATCAGTATTTCAAAGATGTTAGTACATGGTAACAGTCCAATACATATTTTGTCTAAGTATGGTAAGACCTTTGGTATTGACCGTAACTATTGGACAGAAAAAGAATGGGGCGCTGCTGTCGGTTTGAACTTGGATAAATTACGTACACCCCAGGGCATCATCGTTCTTGAAGGTGACCCTGCTGGTCGTTCTTTCTCTTGTCACATGTTTGAGCAATGTTTGTGTCAAGGTATTTCCAGGGCATACCAGGCAGGCAGTTTCTTGGTTGTAGATAATTTTAGTTTTATTTATGAGCAAATCGTTCCTATCTGGGAAAACGATGACGTTCTCGGCTCTCATATTGATTCGTACTAATAAGGAGTAATAATAATGGCACAAATTTCAAATAACATTTTATCTCCTGAACAGTTAGATGGGAGCGATTATAGAAAACAGTTTGTAGAGATGAATACAGACGCTACCGATTTTGTCACAGCGGATAGCTCTCTTTTACTCTCTACTGTTCCGTTCCTTCCTGTAGGGGATTCCTTTACTGACATCCCGTTATACCCGGTGGGCATAGCCCAACAGTTCTCATACAATGAAGGCCTCGCAGGTCAGTTTATTGGCGAGGTTGGTTCCAGTCGTAAAATCGGTGCATCTGGTACTGCAATGGGCAGCGGTATGATCAGTCGTCTTGCGGTACATGGCAACTCTCTTGTAGCAGCATTATATCGCCCAACCCTTATTTGGATTAAATCTACCGATAGTTTATCTGATATCACAGATCGTATTGCTGGTACTGATAAACAATGGATCCAGGGTCTTAACGCTCAATCTATGGATGTTTTTGACGCAGATTTGGATGATTATGTTGATCGTGTTATCTCTGCTGGTGGTATGAATTCTCTGTTATTCAAGATTCCTTTTGGATTGATTGAAATAAAACGAGATCCCCGGCAGCGTGTAACATCTATTAATTTCTTAGAACAATGTGTTCTCTTAGGTAATCAGAATGGATTAAGTGCAGGTCAGTTCCAGGTAATTGACAGCATGAGTTTAAACTTTGAACGTCAGCGTCCGTTAAAAGGTATTGGACCATTTACCCTGAGTGACGACACTTTGATAGGTTTATAATTTTAAATATGGAGGCCTGTAATGTCATTTACTTCCCAAGTTAATACATTTTTAACTGGTGCATCAAAGGTAGTATCTGATGCTAGCTCATTAAAAAAAAGCTACAACCAGTTACGCAGCGGCATCAGTTCCAGTACCTTGGGACTTGTAAATCTACCACAGTTGCCTAGTTCCTTAAATCGTATATTTAAAGCTGGACAGTCAGTAAATACTATTTTGCAAGTACTGGGACTTACAGGTGACGGTGTAGCAGGTAATGCAAGCCATACCCAGGTATCTAGCAATGGTGTTGAAACAGGTTCGTTTAGATGGGTAGAAATGGAAACTACTCCGGATTCTTTTGCGACAGCAGATTCTATGCTGCTGTTCGCAGGGGATCCCATTTATGCTAATATAGACATAGGTGCTGAACTAGTCCCTATAGGATTATGCCAGCAATTCAGCTTTTCATCTGGGGTCAATGTTTCCACATTTAAAGAACTTAGATGTGAAGAAACTATTGTAATCCCAGGCAAATCACTTGCAGGATCAATGACTATAAGTAGATTATGTGGTGATTATTCAAGTCTTTCCAATAGATTACATATCTCTCCAAATTGGAATTTTAGCACACAATCTACATTATACAAACCACTGTTTGGCTTAATGGCGATGTTTTTAAATCCCAGTAGAAATAAAACAATTAGCACTTTGTACTTTGAAAGATGTGCAATCTCGTCTTTTAATGTAGGCGTGAGTGCAGGTAATTTCCAAATATTAGATAACTTAAATATCGTATATGGTCGGTGTATTGGTGTTGGCGAGATCTCATCTAATATAGAGTCTTCTGGTACTACAGAGAATACTCGTACTCAAGATGCTGCTCAAAATTCCCCAACAGGTAAAGAAACTATAACTGTTGGCGGTAATACGATAGATAAAGATTTAGTTATAGTATCCTAGGATAGAAAGTGAGTTGAGCAGTATATGGCACGGTCTTTAAATGGTAATCTTCGTCCGGCAGTAGTAACTGGATACGATCCTAATACTATGACAGCCACAATCTCCCCCTATGATGGGTCTGGGAACCTTTCCAACGTATCATGCCCGATGAATCGTTGCGACCCTGTAAACGGAGCCTACGCGATCACACCGCCAAGTATAGGTTCTCCCTGTTGGTACACAGAATACAATGGTGAGGTTTCTATTATCTCATTGTTTCCTCCGCTTAATATCAATAGTGATGCTAATACGGACCTCAAGAGCCCATTGGGTGCAACTGCAAACAGGTGTCCGTCAGATATGGCTAATAAGGCTACCTTACCCGGTAATTCGTCAGCTACTAATTCTATGGGATCAGAAGAATCATTAACTGATATGATGAAAAAAATTATCATGTCACCAGGTAAATTATCTTCCGTTTGGAATCTGTTAAACTGTGTATGGGAAAATGTTTGTAGTATCTTCCGTCTAAAGGCCGGAGGAATGGATGTTGAAGCCGAAGTTGACGGTGCTAATAATACAAATACAACTATTCGGTTTAGGCGAACAGTTGGTGAACGTGCAGGTACATCAGTAGTAGATTTACAAATTGGTCAACGTGCAGGTATTATCAATCTTAAAATAAATGGTAATGATTTCTTGCATGTGGACGCAGCCCGTAATGTAAAATTAGTTGCATCTACAATTTCTTTTACAGCTAGTGAGTTCAACTGTATGAGTGTAGATAGCGTTAAATTACCGTAAGAGAGGAGAAATATTATGGCTGCGGTATTAGTTATAGGGGATCCGGATTCCCATGGCGGGGCAGTTACTTCGGGCTCTTCTCGAACTACAGTTAACGGAATACCTGTTGCACATGTAGGCTCCTCTGTATCTCCTGATCCATTACCCGGACATTCAGGTAAAACAATTGTAAGCCCTGCTGCATCAGGTAAAACTACTGTAGGCGGAAAAAAAGTTGCTGGGTCTGGCGCAGGGGTAAGCTGTGGGGCTACAGTGAGTGCAACGAACCATAAAACTACAGTTAGTTAAGTAAAAAAAAATAAAGATAAAAGAGTGAGGACGTGGAAATATCCACGCCCTCTTTTTGTTATACCAAAGCTTTAATTAATTTTAATTTTAAATCCTCATTTAAATCCGAAATTAGTAATTCGTATACTTCTTGTAATACTGGAGTTTTAAATGTTAGATGTTTAGTTGGAGTTTCGACAAGCTGAATTGTTCCCGCAGGTGGCTTAACTATTCCTTCAGGAAGACTCGGAACCGTAATTGATTGAAGTTTTGACACGGTTTCAGTTTCATCTTCATCCATGAAATTCTGTGGATATCTCTTCCGAAAATCTACATATTCTTTTCCTTCTTTAGCAAAAAGGTCTTTGAGTAATTGAGCATATTCAAATCCGCGTTCTCTATCGGGGGTAGCCGGATCATAAAATGCTTCACTAAGTTGTCTAAAATCTGGCAGAGTTCTATTTGTAGCATAGCTTAATTTATGGTTGTTAATATTAACCGGAGTTGTATCCCGCCAGAAATTTCGTAACCATTCATACGGTATTTTCCGTACTTTGTTAATAACAAGCCAGGTTCCTTTTAGTAAATGATTATCTCTTGACAATGCAAAGAAGTTAATGATATTTAATGTTTTATTTGCAATAAAATCATTTGTATCAAAAGAAATTAAGGTAAAGCCCCAATCATCTAATGTACGCTGATAAGCTTCACTGTTAGCATGATTTTCTAGTGTAATAGGGAAACAAGGAGATTGCATCATACCTAAATTAGAAATATCAATTTCGCTGCCTGTATCACTATGGATATACAATGGTTCAGATTCTTCTTTGTCTCCCATTACAGGTTGGTATACATTTGCTGTACCCGATTTAATAACTTCTAATAATTTTAAATCTACCAGATAACTCAAGAAATTACGATACCTGTTATTCCCAGGAGCATTTAACAAATTGACAATTTCAGCAAATGACTTTTGCCAAATAATACCACTTTCTCTTGCTTGGTAAATCATGGTTACCAAAATAGTTGCATGGATATTAATTACATGTAGCTGGTCTCCTGAGTGACCATATTCTTTCAATTTTCTTACAATAAATACGTTTTTCCGTTGCAGATAATTTACTGCATCTCTAATATACATTTTGAGTTCCACCCCTTAAAAATTAGTATTACAGATAGGTTACAAATTGGGTTACAGATTGGGTTACAAATAAAGTACTCAATAAAAACCACCTCCTAAAAAAATATAGAGGATAGACTTTGTAATCTATTCCTCTATATTACTTATACCGAATTACTTATCCATTTCTGGTTTCTCAGGTTTGGAGACTTTAATGTCTTCCACTACTTCTTCGTGTTGGCAGGTACATCCAGTACACTCACCGTTACATGTTGGGGTTTCTTCGACGTTTTCTTTTGCAGCTAATTCAGCACGTACTTCAGCTTCAGCTTTTTGCAGATCTTCAGCCGTTAATTCACCCGATGCTACCAATTCTTTTGTTAATCTAGTATTTGTTACAGTTGCACTGGCAAGCATAAAGCTCATAAAGCCCCAGATTTTATCTCTGATTTTTTGGATACAGATTTGAGTACCCATCTCCGGATCATAGTCCTCTGGGCGCAGGCAGGTAGAGGTTTCTGTAATAATAAAGTTATTACGTAAACGTGCAGTGACTAACGTAGTACGTTTATCTGCAAGAGTTACTGCTTTATAGTTAAGGATCATACGTTCACATAATTCAGGTGTAACTTTATCTTCAGGCATTTCAAATTCCATTCCGATAAAATTATCAGTCAAATTACGTCCAGGGCATTTCAGTGTTACAATCAGGGTATACGGTTCTTTCTTTTCAGGTGCTGCAGTTGTTTCTTCGTTTGTAGTTTCGGAAACGATTTCAGCGTCTTCGATATTAGTATTTACCATTAATGTTACCTTCTTTCATATTTTGTATTCGTTAAGAGTTCCATAGGTATCACCAGCTTCAAATTCTGCAACAAATGGCATTACCTCACATAAGGGGATTACTCTCCCATTGATACGCGGCTCTTCCAAGCAACCCTTTGCTATCTGTACGAACTCGTCTAGGTACCCTTCTCGAACTTCACACACAACAGAGTCATGTACTGTAGCACAGAATCTAAATTTATCATGGTCTAAATTCTGGTCCATGTTTACAACGCCTGCCATCATGAAATCCGATCCAGCCGATTGTACAGGGGTATTTATAGCTTGTCGTTCCGCATCACTTTTGAGTTTCCATTTATCAGATTTAATACCCGGTAAATACCTGCGTCTACCGAAGCAAGTATATGTGTACCCGTGCTTTCTAGCAAACCGAATTAAATCTGTTTGCCAGGCAATTAATGTAGGATAGCCCTCTTTAAATCTGGAGATAAGCCCCTTACATTCTTCAGGAGTCCATATACGTCTACTGCCAGCATCTCGACCTTTATCATTAAGGTCCTTAGCTAACCCCCATTGACTCATGCCGTACAGGATACCGAAAGATACACTCTTAGCAGCCTGGCGTTCGTCAGGGAAATTATGTTTGATATACTGACATAGTTTACGTTCTACGTAGACTTGGAATTCTTCAGATCCAGGCACAAGCCCAAGTTCCTTAGCTTCATTTTCCCATACTTTAACTGAAATGTCAAGTGAAAATGAAACATTCGCATTACGACTGTGCATATCTATTTTATTCTTATAGGACTTAATAAACCGTTCCTCACCTGAGCAGGCACCTGCAATACGCAGTTCTAGCTGTGATTGGTCCGCGTTTACAATACACCAGCCAGGGCGTGCTACAAAAGCTTTTTTCACCTTAAACTCATGCAGTTCCTGGTATCCCGGGGCTGTCTTACTCATTGCAGATGGTATATTTTGCAAGTTGGCATCGCCTGACGAGGATAACCTGCCAGTTACTGTACCTACCAGTACAAAATCTGCTCGGAGTCGTTTATCCAATCCTATATTTTTTAAATAGCCATTAAAATAAGTAGACAGAAGTTTTTCAGTTTTTCTGTATTTACGCATTGTCTGAGTAAACTCAGTATTTAAGATAGACAATGCGTCATCATTTGTTGGATGCTCAGTATCAGCGTTATCTTCATCTTTAGACGCACTGAATTTTTGGAATGCATTTAAAGACGGAGGTTTATATCCAAGCACCGTATATAAAACATGAGCCAGTTCAACAGGGGAATTCCAATCAAAATGTCTGTTCCCACAAAGCCTGGTCAGTTCCTTATCAAAGAAAACCACTAACTCTTCCAGTTTTTTACGTGCATCATCTACCCATTCTGTATTGACCAGAAAACCATGATGTTCCATTTTTGCCAGGGGGAATAGTGCATTCGTCATTACCCAGTGTCCTACAAGCATATTCCGCTCTTTTAGTGTATTAAAGAAGATATGGAATATTTGTAGGGTAGCATCTGAGTCTGCACAGTTATACGGAGCAATCGTAGCCATATCAGCTATTTCCCATTTGGTTTTCAGCTTTCTACCTTTATCATCAAGCTGATCCTCTGTGCCTTTCATATCAGTTTCGTATCCACCTAAATCGGTAAACTCTGCTGATAAGGGTTTGAGACCATAACCGAACTTTCCTTTCCCTGGATTAAGCATACTAGCCATTAGCATTGTATCCCCAACAAGGCGTTTTACATGGATATCATTTACTATCTTCAAAAAGAAAATATCAAATGCAACGTTATGTCCACACCAGCTAATATCTGACTCCATTAACTTTTTAAGTATAGGATAGTATCCTTCAGGATCATCCTCAAAAGGTACACACAGTGCCATTCCCTTTGCCCAGGAGAAGCTTAGGCAACGTAGTTTCGGAGGGAACTGTGCATCAAATTCAGTTTTAGGATGCAGTTCGCGACCGTTGGTCTCGATATCGAATGCATGGATAATCTTTTTTAAAGTAGGGTTTGTCATGTGCCTTTCGGCCCATTCTTCAAACTCCGCTGGAGATTCACATAAATAATAATTTTCAGGTAGTTTTATCTCACTATCCTTGGAGAATCTTTCTGCTTGTCTAAACGCTGATTCTACAGAGCTCCATACTTTGATATCATCTGCAATATCAGAAGGTGAGTGAGTAATAATCAGTTTAGATTCACGGGTATGTTTTAACGGTTCGTTAGGATCTTCACCTGCTTTACGCGGTATTGCGATAGGTTTAATAGTAAAAACCCTGTTGTACAGTTCTTTAGCTTTACCCGTAATATTAAACGGGGTAGCTGCTGCTTTACCAAGGCAAACGATGACATCCGGCTGAATATCAGTCAGTTCTTGCCGTAACCTATCCTCACAGCATTTTACCATTACTTTTGTAGGATTACCGTCTCTGCAGCATTTTACTACCGAAGTCATATACACTTTATTTGCTGTGATATGATTCTTCATCCATTTTGTGATAAGCGTCCGTACATCTCTGTTTAGCAAGCACTCCGGGCTTTCCGGAGCACCTACTAAAACCATTATTATCCGTTCTGTATCAGAGGTTCGGCGTTTACCTTTTAGTTCCATTATTTCAGGTGTGAAATCAGGAGAATTAGCGTGCTTTAAAGTGCAGCGGTCACAGCCATAAGGCTTACGAGAGTTCGAGCCCGTTACACTCCGGCGCGTCCCGAAGGACTCCTGATGTAAGTTTGGAGTTATCGTTAAATGCTTCATCGCCTAATTTTTCAACTACTCCTCTCCTAAATTCTAATACACGTGCACTGGACCGATTATTAACTTTAATTACTTTGGTTGGTTTACCATTCGCATCTGGTATTACTGTACCTGCAGCAACTAACTGTTCATAAATAGTATTGGCAGTGTATTTAATAGGGCTACCAGTAAGTTGCATCCGCAATTTATTTACTTCTGCAAGCGCCTTACTCCCAAGAATATAAACATGCTGAGAATTTATCCAGCCTAACCGCTGGGAAGTTTCCAGATGTTCTGTACCATTACAGCCTAATCCCTCTAAATGGAAGTTACCAGAGTCAATCAAGTCTGCCAGGGTTTCCTGGAATACATAGCCTGCCTGTTCTTGCTTGGTGGTTAAATTCATGGTAGCCAAGATATTTGATACACCGCGGTAATAATCTTCGGTCAAATCTTCTAGCCCTAAGAACTCTGCAACCAAATCCCAGGCAATGGAATTCGCTGCCAGCGATTCGCATACACGGCCATGTACTGCTTTAAATTTATTTCTACGTTCGGCTAGCAGTTTTTCATAATCATGTTCCCGTATTTTTTTATTACACAGGAACTGGATGAACTTAGCCATCACCCCTGGTAATAATTTAGCATGAGCTTGCGCTTTTGTCAAATGGTCAGAATTACCTCTGCCTGGTATTTTAAGTAATAAAATACGAGAGATAACAGACGCTTCGCCTGTAGGAATATCCTCTGCGGTAGAAACCATATTACCACGGATAAACCATGTTTTACGAGCAGACAGGTCAGTATTCATACGACCACGACCATGCCTGTCGCCATAGCTCTGGATACACCCTGTCAGAGCTTTAGGATTTACGTCTATGCCCTTATAATCATCGACTACATATAACATATCTTTAAGGTAATAACCGTTCTTCTCAATGGAATTTGTCGTAGATCGCCAGGTCTCAAAATCACCTGTTTTGAAGTCCCCAAAGAAACTTGCCATTAACCCTGTATATGATGTTTTATAGGAACCGGTCAAACCAACGACCCACAGGCATACAGGTTTAGCCATCGGTATAAAGTGTGCAAGTGGGGACCAGAACACATGAGCTAGATAAGGCAGTGTTATGTCATAGGAAAACACTTTCAGCATATCGTTCTTGATTACATCCCTAATCAGTGTTAAATCTGCAGGAGGTTCATCTAAACGATAATTTTTCATGTAGCCTGGGTTTGCTGGTAATTCCACTTTTATATCATCTAATGGGTGGAAACCATCAGCATCTACATATCCATTAGGTGCTAAAAATTTATCTTCTCGCCAACCAGTATGGGTATAGATATTCTCTTCCCCACCTGTTTCTTTTATTGGTGTCAACAAATTGCACGCCTCCCGTAAATATGATACTGTACGGGGTTTTATCCAGACACTGGAACCCAGGGCAGTAATAATTGCAGAATATAAACGTTTATCGTCAGCATATTCCTCAGGAGTAAGTTCTATTTTGGTACTCTTATAAGCCATGGATACTCGGAGTACAATTTTACGTTCTACGTTGTCATCACCAGCATCCAGGATAAGGTCCCGTTCAGTTTCTAAAATAACATTAGAAATTGGTTCCCATTCCGACGTATTTTTATTGATAACGTTCATCAATATACCAAAATGGGCAGGATTTAAAACCTTACGATATTTTATCTGTGACCGGTCATCTACTTCTTCCATCAATGCTTCAAAAGATACACCTGCTACCGTCCCATAATTTTTAAGGAACATTTCCCTATCAGTAGCCGGGAGTTTCTTAGCATACTCAATAAGCTTTACCTTAATAGCAGCCTGATCTTCCATTGTGGCTTCCTGAGCCATATTTGCCAGCTTTTGACCAATCCATGCAAACGCAGGTCTACGAGAAGTATAAGCCTCATTAAATTGAGTAACATTGTGAGACGCGGCCCACGTAGCCGGGTCATCACCCTGCTGATAATCTACAGGCATTATCACATACGTTTGGGTATGCTGTTCTGCTACTGTATAAGAGTAGTCGATACCAACATCATCATTATCCGGGAATAAATAGATATGCGTTTTACCCATATCTAACAGTGCACTGACCCCACTGGATAAATTTGTACCACCACTGAAACAGTAGATAGGTTCTACGATATCTTCATCTGACTCTCGAGCACACATACTAAACAGTGCGCCAACATCGAATTCACCTTCTACCAGTATAGCGTCATCTCTATCATAACAGCCCTCTTTAGTCCAGCTAAAATAACCAATGCGTTCACCTCTGCGTAATTTTTTACCCAGATACATTGTCATTTTATTACCGTCACGTTCTTTTAAAACATTGCGGACTTTAATGCGGCTGTATTCTTCATAGGAAGTTCGGTAAAAAAAAAGTATACTGCCTACAACTATCCCCTCACATCTGTGAGTAGGAATAAGTTCACTGCCCAGCAATTCGAGCAGTTCATTTTCAGCGAGCCATGCTTCAACTTCTTCAACCTTGGGATAATACCCGATAGGTGAATTAGGGATAGTACGAATATCTATTCGTCTGCCTGCCAGATAAGCACGAAGCCCAGCAGCGTCATCTGATGTTTCTAACAAGCTATTAGTCCAGGCCAAGAACTTTGTCAGCCCATCATTACGCAGTCTATCTTTCACCTGCTGTTCTGTTTCTTGTAAATAACCTTTTTGTACTAGCCAGTAATTAGCTCCTGCTCTTGTCTCGGTATTAGGGATCTTCGACCGTAACACAAGGTCAATCAAGCCCCCGCCGATACCCTCTGCAAAACAGTGCCAGCGTTCGCGTCCCCTGGCATCTGTATAGATACCAAGAGACCGCTGGTGTTTATCAGTATGGAACGGGCAAAAGCCCTGTGCACAAGAGCCAGAGTTACGCCAATTAAAATTGTGATTTGGAAACGCTGTTTCAAAAGCTTCAACTAACATAGCGGTAACACTCCAGTTCTCTAAATTTTATCCGTATAAGAATTATACCTCATTCAGATAGGTTTTACAAGTGTCTTTAAAGGTGCACCAACTACATTGAAAAGATTTATTTGCTGGCCATATAGTAGAATTATCACACTCGTACAACCGGGTTTCAAGATACGCAAGGGTATTCATATATATCTGGGTAAAGTACGCGGTTTCAACTGGTGTTACACTGTTCCATACGATACGATTTTTTCGTAGGAAATTTAAGCCAATATATGCCCGAGTCCATTCCAGATTGTAAATCTTGGAAATCATTGATACATAAAGATTAAGTTGTTTACTCTCCTTAACCTTGTTTTTAGATGCTGCGGATTTGTTGGTTTTATGGTCAATAATAAATATCTCTTTTGCAACGGGATCATACGCCCAAAGATCTATTATGCCTCTGAAGTATGTTTCTCGTATTGGACTTGGATTATAACTTGCTCGAGTTAATTCACGTGTCCATCCATATGGATGCTCTACTCTAAATTTCTTAATATTTCTGTTACTACAAAATGTTAACCACTTATCTACAAAAGAGACCATATAAGGAAACATTGTTTTTGCTTCGGCCAACGCTGCTCCTTGTGGGTCTGCCACTTTATATAACGGGTAAACATTCCCCAGAAATAACTCAGCCTTGCTTACTGAGGGGTTTTTATCTTTTAACAGTTCTGCGATTATCTCATGGGCAAGGCCTCCCAGTGTTAATGCAGGGCTGCTTTCTTTTATTCCCTCTAAATACACTTTCTTAAACTTGTATAAACATGCGTTTGCTGTATCGGCCCTAGAACTAGACCAGGGGAGGTATTTAGCCTCCCCCAGTAACATGTCAAAGTCGCCGGAGATAACATGGGTATTTGTAGCCATATCGCTTCTCCTCTTTGAATATTTATTTCATGGAACTCAAAAATTCCTCGTCCCAGTGTACTTCAACGTTTCGTCTGCTTGCAATAAAGTCTGCAAGATGTACACAGAACTGTCCTTTATTACCAGGTTTCTGGTTGCCCCATTGCCCCATGTGAGCAACGACAAGCCCTGCCAGAAGATTACCAAACTTCTGATCTCCACGTTTTTCAGCGAATTTACGGATTTCTATTGCAGCAATGTTAGGATGGGACCGTTCGGTTTTACCACTTTCTTCTTTGCCTTGCTTAAAGGTATCATGGAGAATCGTTGCTGCAAAGATAAGTTCCTGTTCACCAGGAGAAAATTGCCAGTATTCTAATGCTGCGAGTTCCTTTGCTAATAACGCTGCTGCTATTGTATGCCGGAGCAGTCCACCATAGCCCAGAGAATACTGAGGATGATATTTACCACTGGCACTGGCTGCTATACGTGCGAAATAGTCAGGTACTACATCTTCTAGAAACGCTAAAGTAAAGTCCCTAAGTTCCGGGTGTTTAATTTTGCCTGCTAAGTTAAGAAGAGTCACCCAGTCCTTATTCTCTTGTACCTTATCAGCCATGACAGATTTCCATTTCGGTTCTGATTTCCCCACTCATAGGTCTATTGTTCATTTCAGCAACAAACCTACATTTGAAGAAAGTATAAATCAAAAGGTCACGCAGGCGTTCTTCGTACTCAAATACAGACGGTCCTTTAGCAATCGCAGAAAGATGTTTTTCCAGCAGAATATCAACAACTTTAATCATTGCCTCCCACTGATTATCTTCATACATCTCAGGCAAATGCTTGGCAGCAATGCTTCGGATAGTACCGAATTCATCCCCGTTTACATTGTACGCTCCGGATTTAGTAGCGAATAAAGGAAGGATTTTAGTATCCAGGTATTCACGAATAAATTCTTCCTGAGTTTGTACTCGTGGAATTGCAGTTAGCTCCACCGGAACCATAATATCCCCTTCACGGATAAAACTTTCACTAAGTTTTTTATGGGACTCCATTAGTTCTTCAGTTATTTGATCACGAGTTTCTTCATTATTCATAATGAGTATTCTCCTTTAGTTGGTTAAAAAAGTAAAAGTTATAAGAGAGGGGAGGCCGAAGCCTCCCTCAGACTATCAGAATGGAATATTTTCTCCCTTAGGATCAGAGTGGTCTGCATCTACATCTTCAATACCGAAAGAATTCAGCACGTCAGTAGTCATACCACTGAAGCTGTCATTGGAAATTTCCGGGTTTTCGGATGCAGCTTTATTAGCCAGCATACGCTTATGATAATCCACAGAATTATCTCTCAACCGTTTAACTTCCTTGAAGCTTTCCATAAACTCGTCTTTTAATTCATCAGGAATCAAAGCTTCACCTGGTACTGGCGGAACAACATCTACTTTATAAACATAGTATTTACTGTTTATTTTGGTATTAGTTTCCTCACCAACGGAAATTTTGACTTTAAATGCAAAAGAAGGAGTATTACGGAATCTGCTGCCTAACGCTCTTAAGCCATTTTCAAGTTTCTTGGATGCTTTATAACTGGTTTTAGATAAGATGATACGGAAAAGTTCATGTGGATCATTTTCAGTAGCAACGACCATATGATACTGTAATTGACAACGTTCTGGTGCATCAAAATTATTGTAGATACATTTAGCACATGCACCATGTTCACTACCAATATCCCCTTCAGGGCTATTATAAGTCGGGCAAGTGCACTCGATACTATTATTGCCCTCACCTCTCGGTGCAAATTTAGCTCTGCAGCGCCATGCACGCATTACACGTACAACCAGCGATTCACCTACAGGAGTCTTAGTAGAGTCGTTCATAAACATGCCAGCGTAAATATCTTTGTATTCACGGTCTTGAACTTCAGGAGTCATTGCCTGAGTTAATTTCAAGATAGGGATCTGGCTCAAATTCATTTCTCCGCCTTCTAAGCCGAAGTCCATATCGTCTCCCGATTCTCCGTCTAATCCAGCAGTCAGAGAAGTTCCAAATTCTGACCCAAAGTTATCCGCTTTTTCGTCTTTTAAGAATTCAGTTACAGGAGCACCAGTTTCAGTAGTCGCATCTTTCAATACTTGAGCATCTTCATTCTTTTTAGCCATTTCTCAATACCTCACTTAATCTTTGTTTACCTTTGATTACCATTGTTTACCTTGTTAACCTTAGGCATACTCATTATACCATAAATTTCTCATCCATGTCAAATGATTTTCAGCCTAAATAAAATACGCCCTGGTAATTAAACCAAGGCGTATCATATATAAATGTCTGCGTAACAGCCTAACGCTCCACTCTCAGAGTATCACCAAGTCACTCTAGTGGCCGAAGCCACCTAAGTCACAATTAGGATTTGAATTTAGACTTATGCACTTTAAACTAGGATGCTGAGAACGCTGAGGTACTGATAGACGTTTGATCTCACATACTAATTTGCTACATTTTGGTCAAATGGCACAATATATTATCTTGCACACACCTGATCCTAACATATTGTTGTATAAAAACAAATAGGTAAATTTCGAGAGTTACTTCGTTAAACAGACATTATAAGTTTAAATCAATCGGGGATCTCTATCATAGTTATCGCATTGCTTTCATTTATTAACTGATTCAGCTCATAGCCACAGAACATAGATTTCTTAGCTGCATTTTCTAAAACTTCCTGGTCAAATAGAGTTACAGGTAATGATCTTAATTTCTCTATATCTTCTACAGTCATGCCACTACTTACAGCATTTATAGATTTATTAGTAGCATTAGCAAGTTTCTCAGCTTCTTCCCGGGCACTACTTAACGCTGACAATTTATCTGACAGGGTTTTATCTAATTTCTGGGTTAAGAGCATAGCCTCTGCAATACTAATAGTTCCCAGTTCATCGGTGTGGATCGTAGTTTCTAAATTCGATTTAGAAATAGCTAAGCTGATTTGAGTATAATCAGTAATTAAATCATCAAAACTGGCTAAAAGTTTTGCATATTCTTTCTTAGCTTCTAAATGATTAGCATTGATATCTTTATGACTAGACAGTTGACTAGTTGTTTTACTGGTTACATAGCCATATCTTTTAAGGCTACGGTTAAGATCATTTAATTTAATGAGAATGATTTTTAATTTTGTAAGAGCTCTTGCTACAGTAATTTTTGCCATTGTAGAAACCTTCTTTCTTGTTTTAATTGCTTATTTACTGATGGGCTAATTATACCACAGAGGAATTTTAATGTCAATACACAAAAAAGAATTCCCCATGAAGTAGCTGGATACTCCACAGGGAATTCAGAGAGAATAGCAAATTATTGATTACATGTCTTGCGGGCGTTTTTTCAGCTTGTAAGTGTAACGAGCCGGTACTTCTACAGTTTCACCGGTACCAGGTACACGAGCTACACCAGCCGGACGGATCTTTTTAGTCAGAACACCAAGTTCACCAAGACGAATGTTATTACCTTCATCTAATTGGCCTTTCAGAAATGCAATAAAACCTTTCCAGGTATTTGCAGCTTCTGCTTTAGAGGTGTTATTGACTTCCGCCAGTTTTTCAATTGTTTCTGCTTGTGTAAGTGCTTTCATTAGAAATTCCTCTTTTCTATCATTTAGGTTTAGAGAATGTTTTGCAGCTCAGTCGATATCGATACCGTTCAGGTAATCCTTTTTCAGGATTGGCTGGCACAGTACCTGTAAAAATTACACCGACTCTTGGCAAATAAACTCTGTTTCGGACGTCTTCATTTAGATATTCATAAAAGTGAGTAAGCATATTATCATACCACCACTCTACTTCTTCATATTCTTTTTCAGGATACCCTTGCAGGAAATCATTGATGAAGACCTCTTTTGAAATCAGATATGGGTGTCGTACCCGATTATTTGGGATTTCATTTTCCATCCTTACGCCCCCCCAGTTTTTTAGCTGGCCTAGGGAGCGGCTTTGCCCCTCGAGCAATTTGGGCCATTGTATAGGCATCGTTTATATCACTGTTAGAGTGACGATACCCCCAGCGTTCACGAACGCCCCTGATAACTTGCTCTTTGTTTGCGTTTCCGCTACCTGAAGCTACTTTTTTAACATAAGTCGGGGCTACTAAACTGTACGAAACTTTGTTCTCGCCTAAGAAAAATTCTACTACTCCGCTAAGCTTTCCAAGTTTAAAAGCATTAAACTCAGAGGCGAATGAAGCTCCTTCCATTACTACATAGACATCCTCTAGATTGTATTTTAATATACATTCAGCTAGTTTGTCAAGTAGTTTTTTGATACGATCGTGAAATCTTTCAGTAGGAACGCCTGCCTTGATTGTCATAGCTACAACAGGTTCATTAGTCTTGTTGTCAAGAATAACAAGTCCAGTCGAAGAATAGGAAGGATCAATACCTACGAAGTATAGAATATTATCTATATTTACGTCTGTATTTTCATCTAAATATTCGACTGTAACTGTTCTAGCTTTTCTTGTGCGCGGCATTCTATTTCTCCTTCAGTTTCATTCTCTGGTGGGGCATCATACCAACCATCACCAATCATCTGGATACGGAGGTAACGGTTACCAGCACGCTTCATCTGCGAATATTCCCGTTTAGTAATATTCAGTGCAGTGCAGATCTCAGGTTTTTCTAGCTGGTACTGGCCATTTAAACCGAGCTCTAAATCTAAAAACTCGGCAAGCTTAGGTTCAGTCTTTCGTAAATCATTAACTTGCTTTTCTACATACGAAAGAAACTCTTCGTTTAGGTATTCCGTCTCTGCACTAGGATGTGAAGGGACTCCTATTTGATTATAAGCTTCCTCTTCCTCATTATCTGAGTCTACCACGTTATCTAAGCTTTTAGTTCTTGATGCAATGGAATTCAAGATCTTCAGTTCTTTTAACGTTTTTTCATTGATTCTTAAGCGTTCCATAATTTCTTCATCCGAATAGCCCATCATTATATACTTAATGAAATTAAATAAACGCTCTTTGGCATCTCTGCCTAATCCAAGTCCTCCTAAAGGAAGAAGTTCATTACGGATTTCGATATAAATAAATTTTAAGATCCAGTAGTGTGCGTAAGTAAGAAATGTACATTTTTTACTTTCATCCCATCGCTTCGCAGCTTCATAAAGCCCTACTGCACCTGCTTGTAAAATATCATCAGAGTACCAGTTACCCTGGGTTATCTCGATGATCTTGTGCAAGATATACCGGTAATGTTTACAGAACAACAAATAGTTTCCTTCACGGTTACCTTCCCGCATCATCTGTATAATGCGAGCATCATCTACATCGGTAACATCTAGATCCTTAAGCTGCTTTAAAATGCTGCTATGTAAACCTTTTACTCGACGACCTCTGCTACTGTAACTATCTGTGTCACCAGAATCTTCATTCCGCATCATATGAGGAGGCACGAGTGGAACATCATTCGGGAGAACATCAGTTCTTCTGCTCCTGCCTCTGGATTCTCTTTCTGCCATTTGCTAAACCTCGTTTATTAAGATTAGCTCCCTAATGGCAATGATATCATAGTTTTCACAGTTTGTCAATATCTCGCAAACATTTGTTTATTTTGCAGTATACACGCTACATTTTCTTCACCTCTTTTCTTTAATTAAAAAGAACTTTGTATTTTTGTCAGGAATAACGGTTAAGTTATCCCTATATTATACTTATACCATTTAACCCATTCCAAGCGATTCAAACCCATCGATTTCAGTTAAATACTCAGCTTCTATTGCTTTACGTTCTTCCAATTCAGCCTCAACTTCTTCAGGCATCTTTGGACGTTTCTTACTTTTCGTTTTCTTTACAGTTATAGATCCACCTTTACCTAATAGGAGCTGCAGATCCTGTTCACGGATATACTGAGCAATAGTCTTTTTATTCTGAAGTAATAACTGAATACCTTCGTCATAGGTATCCTCACAGATAAGATCAATGTACACTGCTGTACCTGTCATACCAATGCGATGCTGTCTATCTTCTGCCTGGCTTCGTTCTTCAATACTACTCGTATTCTCAAAGAAAATAGCACTGACAGAATTGGTTTCACATGTAAAGTCATTGCCTCTGCATTCTGATGCTATCTGTAAAATAACTACTTTCAATTTACCCTTTTTAAAGCGTTCCTTAACTATTTTGCGCTTACTGTTAGATACCCTGCGGTCCAGTACTTCTACTGAAACCTTTCGGGCCAGTAAGTATTCCTGCAGCTTTTTCAGTACGTATGTATGACTTGCCCAGATAATAAAGGAATCCGTACTGTTAGATATAATAGAATACATTTCTTCATATTTAGGGCTATCAAGCCATAGATACTCTCCAATATCAGTCTTTAAGAACCCTGCCGTTACCTGTTGTAACTTTTGGATCATGGCCACAACATACTTAACCGTAACTTCAGATGCACCCGCCTCGTCCACGAGGTTCTCTTCTGAGACCACTGAGTCTATCTGCGAGACCAAGTTATCATACCATGCTGCTTGAGAGTCGTAGAGGGGAAGTTTGCGTGTCTCATATACACGTGGCGGTAGATCAAGACATTGTTCCTTGGTTCTGGAAAACGCTAGAAAGTAAGCACGCTGTTTAAGCTCGTCCATATTTTTATAGCCCTTGATATACTTGCCAAACGCCGCTTTACCATAATTTATATAACGTTCTGAAAATATCCACTGATTTGTACCGTAAACACTGGGATCTAATGCCAGAAACTGTGCAAATAAGTCTAACGGATTATTTACATATGCCATGCCAGTCAGTTCTACACCGTAAGGAATAGTCTGGCATAACTCTGCAGTAGCTAATGTACGTTTGGCTTTGGGGTTCTTGATCTTCGTAGCTTCGTCCATAATAAACATATCAAATTCCTGCAGTTTCAGATCTTCTTCCAGATTAAAAATACCTTCATACGTTATCATAGAAAACGAGAGCCCAGTATCTGGTATACTATACAGGGCTTTTTCTTTTTGCCGAGGTGTACCCGCTATAATAATACTCTGCGCTTCATCTGCGATATCCCTGACTTCTGTATCCCATTGGTACATCAAAGATCTCGGGGCAATCACAAGTACCTTTTGTACATTGCCTAACGCTGGAATAGCATGGCGTAACCTTGCAAGTGTAATAGATGTAAATGTTTTCCCAAGTCCCATATCGAGCCAGAGTGCACAGCGCTTCATATTCAGAGCAAATGCAATAGCTTCTTTCTGATGCTGATAGGGTACTTTTTTATAATCTATTACATCTGGAAGCACTACGTCACGTACACCTTCTCTCTGGGTACCCCGCTGCAGTTCATTAAGTCTACGTAATACTATTTTGCAATCTGTTACCCACTGAGCGGTTTCTGCGTCATCCATTCTAATATTCTGTTTAAAAAATAACATAATATCAATAAACACGGAGTAAGTAGCGGGTGCAGTCCACGCTTTTATCCGTGGGCTATATTGGATATATCTCAGTTTACCTTTGAATATTCCCCGCTCTTCTATCCGTGTCTTGAATATTATGGTATCTTGACGTTTAACAAGTTCCATAATATATTTCCCCTATTTTACAGTGACCCATCTTACAAAGGCACCATTTTCTACATTGAGATCTACATCTTCCGGAATAGGTTTACCTTCTTTTTTATACTCTGCTATCAGTGCTTTAACCAAATCGGTAGCGGAATCCAATGCATCTTTAAGATTCCTGCCTTCTGTACTTTTATCAAAGCCTGGAATATATACATATGTTTTATCGATAGATTCAGTAAGAATCACTGGGTATGCTATTGGATCAATTTGATTTTTATTCATCACTTTCCTCCTATTTGTCAGTCAAGATAAAAGGAAGCTGGCCTCCGTTACCCATATAGGTTGGAAGTTTACCATCCCATTTATCAATTGCTTTCTCTTGAAGCACCAGTGGGCTAAGAGATTTCTGTTTCTGCAGTTGGGCTTCTGCCTCCAAAGTTACACGCTCTAAATCATACTTAGCTTTTAAAGCTCCCTGCTCTGCTACTTTTTTATTCTCGATAGCTTTATTGTATTCATCAGAAAAATCGTGGTTTGTAATTAATAAGCTTTTCACAGCAATACCACTATTTGCGGTTTTAGCAATAAAAGCTGCATTGATTTTATTGGAGATCTCAGCTCTCTTTTCTACAAATTCTTCGATTGGATAATTCGCAATAACTGAATTTGTAATCTCGAGCAACGTAGGTTTGATAAGGGTAGCTTCGTAGTTCACACCGTAAGTTTGGTAGATCGTACCTACACTAGCAGGGTCCAACGCATACAACAGGCTTACATCTACCTGAATACCCTGCATATCTTTACTGGATACTTCAGTTTGAATTGCATAATTTACATCACGTACATTCATTTTAATAACAGTGTCCACAAATGGTACTTTGAAATTCAAGCCCTCATTCATAATGCTGGCGAATCTACCTAGCCGGAGTACTACGCCACGTTCACCAGTATCAATAATCGTAAAACTGGAGAACACTAGAACTGCGAAAATAACAACTCCAGTAATTACTGCCCCAAGCCCAGCAAACACTTTTGTTATATTTTTCTTAGGCTTAGGCTCATAGAGAAAATCATCATCCATACATATACCCTACTTTCTTTTAAGATTATTTTAATAGTCAGCTATGTTTAATTTTAACCCTTACAATACGCCGACCCCATTGATACGCTGCTTCCTTTGAATCCATAGCAATATCTATTTTATTCCCTTTTATTGCTCCACCAGTATCATGTGCTATACACCATCCAATGTCCGGCACATAAACCTCGCTTTGCATTGGGATAACATTGGGATCTACTGCAATCGTTTTATACGGGATAGCAGGTTTGCCGTCCGCAGCAAGTCCCGTACCAGAAGCATCTACCGGATCCATTGTCCAGTACGCTGTAGCTACCACATCCAGTACATAATAATCTGGCTTTTCTTCTGGTATAACTGCTAATCCCTGAGGCTCTTCTTTTTTCACATCAAAGTTAAGGGCATCCTCTACCGGCATTGTAACAACTTCATTCTGTTTATGCTGCGTATCTAATTCCCATACTACCACAGACAAAACAAGGATTGCAGCGAATAACAGTGCTAGAAAACAAGATTCCTTAATCTTCACTATACACTTTCTCCTCTCCTAATTCTACCACACTATTAAACAATGCGGAATATTTATCAAATTTATGGTCTACATGAAAGTGTCCAAAATACCATTTTTTATACTTAAGCTTTGGACATATCTCAGCATCGAACCATACACTTAGTTCATCATCTTTTTTATCGTCAAAGCTGGGGCTCCATGGTGGCATTAAAGGTTCCAGGCTGGGCATTGCAGATAAAGGACAAGTATGAGTGATTACATAGTCCACTTCCCAGTTATTAGCTTCCAGATTCTTAATTGCATTGTCTTTCTCTGTCTGACTGGGATATTCCTGGGGCCACCAGCTTATCTGAGGAATACGGTGGTTTTGATCAACAGACAATCCACCGCCCATTGTAAATATCTTTTTACCTTCAATAGTATAAACTTCTCCACGCATTAAGTGGATGCAATGAGGGCTTATTTTTTGAACTCTACCGTCAAACATTTCTGTTACAGGATAGCCCTCAATTTTATTAAAGTTTTCATGGTTTCCATCGACCCATAACGTCGTCCACGGAAAGGTATCTTCATATAACCTTTTAATTAATTTTTCATCCGTATTAGGAGCATTTCTTCCCCAGATGCCGCCAAAATCCCCAGCTATGATAAGATAATCTTTACGGGACAGTTTTAAATGTGCATCAAGTTTTTGTAGATAATAAAGCTTATCTATATCATACTCACCATGTACATCACCACATACAAATATCATAGCTATTCTCCTTTACTGCTTTTAAATGCACCAGTCAATCCGCCCAGAGCAAGGGCGGCCAGTGTAACTATTATAAAATGTGGAATTATCATATCTATTACAATGACTGCAAAGAATGCCAATCCGTACCACATATATTTCATTGTAGTATCCATATACTTTCCTTTCTATGTATCAAAATTTAAAATCATCAGGGCCAATGCTGAAATAGCTAGCCAATGCAAGCCAAGATAATAATGCTAATCCACCTGAAAAAATTGCTACTAATAAAGTTTTTGCCAGAAGCATAAATATTATTGACATTATAAATAATGTTGCCCAAAACCAGATAGGCATTCCCGCTACTTTATCAAACCACATTTTATCACCCCATTTGTTCACGCCATACAACTAACTTCCCATTTTTAACTTCATATATTTCCTGATTTGTACTGCCATAATACGGGACTGCGCTGCTACGCATACTTTCTATATATGGTCCTATCTTTACATAATCCAGATAGTCTGCAAAGTCAGGGAACGTATCTAAAAACTTAAGACACGAAAAACCTGTATACAAAATGCGTTTCAAGTTTTTTTCTTTAGCGATTCTGTATACTTCTTTTACGGCTTCAAGTTGAAGCAATGGTTCGCCGCCAGATACTGTAACCCCAGTTGTACTTTCAGTAATATGATTAAACAAAGGCTCAATCCTCATCTCCCTGCCTCCGTCCAACGGATGAGTATCAGGATTATGACAGCCTTTGCAATTAGCCAGACAGCCTTGGGTTACCAGTACAAGGTTTATCCCTGGTCCGTCTGTTATACTGTCCTGGATTACTGTATTTAGTCTAATGGTTCCCATTCTTCAACACCCTCTTGTTTGTTTTTCGTAACTAAAGCGCGTAATTCTTTTCTTACCAGTACATCAAGGTCAATCATTTTATACCCATTACATTCCAAAGCTATCGGATAATGCAAACAGCAGCTCTTAATAGTTGCTAAGCTATGTAAATGCCCATGGATATTTACATCTGCTTCATGGAAGATTCGAGGTGCATGAGTAAACAACATATCAATACCATAACGCCTCATTGTCAAGGAATCACATGCAAAGTTAAATCCACGCTGCATATAATAATCCAAAGAACACGGATCATGGTTTCCCCTAACTAATATCTTTTGTCCTGGCAATTCTTTGATTATCGAAAGATACTTGCCGCCCCAGGCTACATCCCCTAAATGAATAACAGTATCTTCCGGAGATACCACTGCTTTCCAATTAGTGATAATTAACTCCTCGTAATTTTCAGGCCTATTAGCTAATTTTATTATATTTCTATGCCCGAAATGAGTATCTGTAGTTATCCAAATCATAAGCGTCTCCTTCCCCATCCTCTACGTTGAACCAGATATTTATTTGCATATCTCTTAAACCGTTTATCCATTTCTTTTCTAAACTGAGCAGTTGCATAAATAATAAGAGTAGAATGAAATTCAGTGAGCTGTGCATTAAACTTTTCTTCTTTTTCTTTTAAATTATTAAAAACCTCTAGTAAATCAACCATTTTCATGTCATGTCTACTAGGATAATCTATAAACGCTTTTTCTATCTGTTGTGCATGCAACACTATTTTATAAAGTATTAGTACCCAGAGATATGCAGGATCAATTCGGTTTAATACTTTAAGAGCTTCATTTTCTTTGATTTCCTTAATAATAAAATCTCTTCCTGATGTACAATTCTTTATAAGTTCCTCTGGAAGATACTTGAAAAGTTCTTGAGGAATACTAACGTTATCCAGCATCTCAGGAAGTTCTTCATAGATTTTTTCAAAGTCTTTCTCAGTAAACATTATACCACCTCGTTATATTTATCGGTAAGACTAGTATACCATATATTAGTACGATATACTAGTCTTAAACTGAATTATTTGTTTATAGTTATTCCTTACCTTGTTCTATTAAGGCTAGTGCTCGATCAATATATTCCAACAATTTCTCTTTTTCAATTGTAGGCGGAGCCTTCTCCTCCCCACTCAAAAGATCGGCTTTCCAAGCTTTTAAAATATAATCCTTTCCATCAAACAGTATATCATCTATTTTACTTGACCAAGCCTCTATAGCATCCAATAGAAGTTGATGTGAGAAAAATCTGGGTGTTTTCTTCATTACTGTCCCTGCACCAAAACCACAGGTACAGCATTTTATTCCACCAAATACTCCCGGAGCTGCATCACCTTCAAAACTCATTATAAAGTGAAATTTTTTACCATAACATATCGGGCATTCCGTAATCCAAGTATTTTGAATTACATGAGAGCAACTTGAATGTGTTTGTACCTCTCCTAAAACAGCCTGTATAGCTGCTTTATTTTTAGTTGCTTTAATATACCGAGTAAAATCTCTGATAAGTTTCCATTCCTCTGCAGTAGCTATAATTTTTCTCTCACTGCCTTCTGTGGTTTTTATAGTTTTTGTGTTTGTCATTTTAATCGTCCTTTCATTATAATGCTGCTAAATTATTGAGTAAAGAATGTTTAATTTGTTTACGTTGTAGTACTATTGTGTATTTGCATATACCGTTAGTCAGCGGTGCCCAATGGTTATAATATAGATTATATTTTTTGCTTTCTTTAATGCAGGGGTTTCTTATAAGACTCTTTCCCATACGTTATTCCTCCTCTGATTCTTGATATCTCTTACATAACCTTGTATGCTCTTTAATAGCAGCTTGATTCATAATATTTTCCCAGAACATCTTATCGTGTTCCAGGTTTTTCTTCGCTGCCTCCATTGTGTCATAGATCAGACCTTGAGTATAATATAAATAATTTGATGCATAGTTATTATCAAAGTCAAGCCTTTGAGTAATAATCTCACCAGTGTTAGGGAAAAATCTATTGATATATCCATACCCATTATCTGTGATTTTATTAACAATTCTCCAGTCTACTTCATCCTTTAATATCTTTGTGAAAATAGAATCTAAAACAATATCAGACTTAGCCTCTGGCGGTATAGGGAATGCATACTCTACCCCATTAGGTCCCATTTTATAAAAATCGGGATCACCTTGAATTTTAAATACCGAACCAACTGCTGGTACAATATCACCCATAACTCTTTTCCATAGATTGGAATTTTCCTTTTTACCACTCATACCAGTCAATCCTTTCCTAGGATACTATAAATTGTATCTTTATGTACTACCTGGACCTCATTGGAATCTAATATATGACGCAAACTTAAAATAAATTCCAAACCTACAGTTGCTATTATTTCTGCTTGTTCTTTAGTTGGATTTTTACCACAAAATACGCGATTGAATTTATCTTCTACAAAAGGAATTATTCTCACTAGAAATTCAGGATCCTTAGCATAGTTTTCACTGATCCAATGTCCTAATTCTTCTTTCGTAGCATCAAAGATATCTACACTGACAGGTTTATCCTCCCGGGTTACTCGAATATAAATACCAGTAAAATCAGTTGCATCAGGGTACTTATTAATCATTTTCATCATCCTTTAGATCCTCCAAATGTATTTCACGTACTTCTACTATTTCCGCTCCCACAATTAACTTATCGATCCCTCCTTTGTTTAAAACTAGACCACATCCGTTTGACATCGTACTAAACGTTACATTGAAAAGTTCATCATCACCGCTAAAGGGCTCAATTGTTATGCCAGTACACTTATCAAAATATGATGCATCTACATCTTCAATACGTGACAATACCCTTAATCCAGGTTCATTTCCTACGAAATAAAGTGTAGCATAACCAACATGGTGAGCATATTGAAATCTTACTCTTACATCTTGAACATAGAATTTTTCCTTTCTAATTCCTACCAAGTACTTTTTCATAGGAGTTTTTACCCGTTCATACCCCAGTTTTTCCAGATCCAACTCTGGAGTTTTATCAATAATTGATTGTATTTGTGTTCCTGCAGTTAACCCACTGCTGAATTCAGGTAAATTTTTCAATGCGTCACCATCAATTATTTTCATTTTTAGTAATTCCTTTCTTATGCTCTTCTAATTCTCTTTTAATAATTTCTATATCTTTGCCATACACATTAGTAACAACTGTCGCTTGAGGTACGCCACCATGCATAACATAATATATATCCGCCAAATAACTATTTGGTGGTTTAATTGACGCTAAGTAAAACGCAGCCTGGGCATAACATACCTGCATATACTCACTATTCCAACTAGGCATATAAAGAATATCACCATTAAATATACGATTATCTTTTGTATCCAAATAACCAGTACATTGCCCTACAGTTTCAATATCTACCTCTTTTGCAACCATTTCTGAATAATCATCACCTATCCAGTTTGAGTACTCAACAATAAACGCTTCATCTTCCTGCATTACCAAGAATCCATATACCCACTTTCTATTATGGATATCCTGCCCTCTGTATAGGAAGTTATTTAAGTTATTATTCATAATTTTAAATCTCCTTCGATTTCTACGATATACTTATTTCTTTTCAATAACTCTACCCAACAATCAGACACATCGTACCCCTGACGGCGTGATAACCTGAAAGCCTTTTTTAATTGTTTTTATACGCTTCATTTCTTCACCTCCTTAATTACTTCAATAGCTTTATCTGCAATAAAATTTACAGTATCTTTCATTACTTCCGTAGTTAATTCTTTAGCAGTTGTAATATTATTAGGTGTTATTTGCTGTGCGATAATCATTTTTGTTAGGGTTGTACTGCTAGGCATAAGCACTGCAACTATCAATAGTATAACAGATACTAAAAGTGACTTCCGGGCTCTTTTATTCCATATCTTCTGTTCCTCTTGTGTATATATAATTGACGAACCTTCTACTAAACACAGTATGCCCCCTAGACACACCGCTATCCATAAGATAAAGAATAATATACCCACTATATCTATCTTATCAATAAGATAAATAACCCATGGGCTAATAATAGGGTCATCCATTTTTCTCACCGTCCTCGATCTCAATTAATGGACAATCTTTATGTCTACCACTTTCTATGACCCTCATATTCTCGTTTATACCCTCAATATCTGTGCACCAAATATTAGGTACTAATGTGTTACCATCAATGTGACAATACTGCCCACTGTCATCTATGAAAACACAATCGAAACAATTCCTGGGCAGAGTAGTCATTCCTTTAATTGCTATTAACTTAGTCATTTCTTTATCTCCCTAATTATCTCAATAATTTTATCGTTAAAATAATCTACACCATTTTTAACTACTTCAGTAGTTAACTCGTTGCTAGCTTTAATACTATTAGGAGTTAAATGCTGTGCAAGTATCATTGATGCTAGTGTTCTACTGTTTGGAATCAAAGTAAAAAGAGAAATGAATATAATACTCACTATCAGGAAAATTTTAAATCTTCTACGCCATTCAGGTTTTTCATCTTCCTCGTAATAACTTGCTGTGCTTTCTATAAAACAAGCTACAGCAAGAGCTAAAGAACACAATCCAATAATGATTACCCAAGCAAGCACCCCATCTACGCTTCCAATAAGATAAATAAGCCACGGACTAATAATAGGTTCATCCATTTTATTTATTCCCCTTTTCTTGCATTCTAGATCCACATTTAGGACAGTAATTTTCCAAGTTATTAACTCCAAAATTATTATAGATGTGTTTATTACAATTTGAACAAATCCAGCACCCATATAATAATAAATGTTCTTTCCAATACCCTTTCTTTTTAGTCATTTGATACATCTCCTTTCTTTTCTTCCATAATAGCCCCACAATTCCAGCAATAGTTCTGCTCTTCCTCGGGTATAAAGTCAAAGTGGCAATCAGTTGCAGCAGATTCACCGCATACGGTACAGCAGCCATTTTTCCAATGCCCATACTTACGTTCTTCTACTGTAGGGGCTTCGTCAATCCAGTATTTAGCACTTTCATAACCGTTTTTAACCCCTGTAATAAATGGGTCACTTACTACGATTGTGATACTATTAATACATTCTTGAAGTTTTTCCTTTAAGGCATCTGCATCTATTAATCTCATAATCTATTCCTCTTCCATTTTTGCGCCACAAGCCTGACAATAATTGTCTTTACTATATAATCCGAACGTGCTTCCACATACGCTACATTGAATAAAGTTGTTATACTTATCTGGTTCTAAGTCAATCCAATGACCCTGCTTGCGTTCAAATTTTTCTTTTGCTTTTTCATAGCCCAACATAAATGCAATGTGTACATAGTTTACAAGTGGTTTAGTAATATCCGAATCTTTTAATAGCTGTTCCACTTTTGTAATTTCTGAGTTATTATGCATGACATACACTCCTTTCAAATTTTGCCCCACAGTTCCAGCAAAATTTTATTGCATCCCGTGTGACCGCTCCTCCACAACTTGTTTCTACTAACGGTTTATGACATACACTGCATTCTCCGTACTCAGGATACCTGTTGCCCCGGAAATATTGTCGTACCGCTGTTGTACGGTTTTCTTCAGTAGGTAATCTATCCAATGCTTTAGCCGCAGAAAGATACCCTAATTTCAAACCTTCAAAATAGCGTTCCCATTCCCCTACACCTTTTATAGTATTAGCTATACTCTGTAGTTCCTCTATGGCAGCTTCTTTACTTATCAATTGCACAATAATCCCTTCCCTTTCTTTTCCTGGTCTTTAAGGGGTATATGATCCGAGTAACTAATAGAACATGCGGGGTTATACTTAGTTGGCGGACTAGATGCAGTAACCCAAAAACATTCCGCGCATGTCGTTGAAAAATAATAATCATCCTTAAAATGAATACAATGACGACAATAACTTGTATACTTTATCATCCTGGCTCCCACCTTTCTCTTTTTGAATTTTACTATTCATAATTAACACCTCCTTTTACTAAAAAGCAGGAGAAGCGACGGCATTGTTTACTTCCCCCATAATACTTATACCAATTTAGGATAAATAAAAAAAGCCCCAGGATAGTCCCAGGGCTCTCTTAGTTTTATTCGTTTGTTACAATCGCATCGGCTACATCATTGAGTCCCAGTGGGATACCCAGGTGAGTAGTTCGATCAAATAATTCTTTCAGCTTACCTTCATTGAAGTTGCTGTAGTTACTGAAATACCCTGTAATGCGTCGTACACGGCGAATGTCTGTACAACCGCATTGCGGGCATCCTTCCAGGGGGATTACTCCCAGATGTCCACAGCCATTGCAGAAATCAATTGGGAAATTGATCGCAATGTACCCCGCATCCGCATCACAGGCTTCATTGATGATCTTTTCTATCGAAGCAATATTACCTACAGGAGAAGCTCCCGCTTCGATATACAGGATATGGCCTGCATTTGCATATTTGTGATACGGTCCTTCCAGTTTGATCTTCTGCTCAGCAGTTACTCTGGCAAATGGTGCCACATGGCAGGAGTTTACAAAGTACTCCTTATCTGTAACATTAGCTACTACGCCAAATGCACGTCTGGTAGCTTTAAGCAAGGTATGACATGCAGACTCTGCAGGCGTTGCAATCACTGAGAAATTCAAGTGATGCCGCTCTGTACAGTCTACCGAATAGTCATACATGAACTTGGCGATACGCAGGCCAAGCTCTTGGGACTCTTGAGATTCATGCTGCCCCTTGCCGGTCAGTGCCATCAGGGTTTCATAGATCCCAATATACCCAAAGGATAATGTACCGTTTTTCAACGATTCTTCAATCGTTTCTTCTTCTGGCCGGTCTTTCGAGTTTAACCACAGTCCAGACATATTCATCGGTACATCTTTTCTTCTCAGTTTCTTTAAAATATTATAACGATGGATCAACTGGTCCTCACACAGTTTCATGCGGGATTCCAGGATCTCAAAGAATTTATCAACGTTTCCCTTGGCTTCCAGTGCGATCCATGGAAGATTTATTGTAACAAATGCAATATTGCCTCGACCATTTGCTACTGCGGGACCATTGACATTTGACGCTATACGGGTACGGCATCCCATGTAGCTTACTTCTGTACCATAGGGCTCATTAAAGCTAGAGTCCATATTGATATACGTTGGGAACATACGTGTTCCAGTGACTTTCAGTGCTAACTGGTATAGATCGTAGTTAGGATCTTCTGGATTACGATTGATACCAGATTTTATTTTGAACAAAATATTCCTTTATACCGTCTCTTTCGAGATATTTGTACGGAGTAGACTATCTCATAGAGTCAGTGACTCTCAGTGCGCTTCTCAAATAGGAATCTCACCTATCTATTACTTCCTGTCGGAATAGTCGTTACACTTTTCTATACACGTAATAACCGATACCCTTTACCAAGCCATTTATTTCTATAAATATGTGCATGTAATGTTGCTTTAGCATACCCTGTTATAGTAACTGCTTGATTTAGAGTTGCCCCATGTGCAATACATTCACCGATGGCATCAAAAATATCATATTTTTTAGAATAAGTACTAGTATTTCTCGCCTCAGCATTTTCTTTAACAGATAACCACTGTGTAGTTTCTTTAGAATATATTTTATTGCCGGGTTTTAACGTATCTTTATCTAATACAAGTTTCCCATTTAAAATATTTGATAAGTTATAACCAGGTAAGGTGCATATATCTTCTAAAAAATATTCAAAACACAACCAGCGTTTTGATACCCTACATCCCCGTCCGCCATAACTTGAATAATTATGACGTTGAGGGTCATAGCATCTACGTAACATATTTTGCCATGTTTGATATATATAGTTATTACCCTTTACTATTACATTCCCAACGCATCCTACACCAAGAATAGCTGGGTAATAAGGATCTTTTACATTACCAGATGCTATAGCATACCTAGCTGCTGATTTAATAGTACCAGTTTTAGAGAATTTAACAATATATCGTTGTCTTTTGCCAGATATAGTATCGTATCCAAGCACTTTAAAATCTCCATAGTGTAAACTATGAAAATTATTTCCGATATATTTATCCATACACTTACTCCTTACGTTATTTCATATATAGACTTAGCACGGTATCCGCTGCTATCCATTTCTGGACCGTAGCATCTCTTCTGAAGCGTATTCGCCTATGGACCATGAGTTCTAATTGTCGTAGAACTAGTCTTATTTAACTTCTACCGTTAGCCTGGCAAACCAGACACGGGGCATTTACCCCTTCACACTGTTATCAGTCCTGTGTCACCACAAGACGCCCCCATATTTGTCGAGGGAACATTGGTTGTTCTCCATGCCCTAATCCTGCTTCATAAGCTTCCAGAATAGCTTTAGTGATCAAGCGTGCTTTTGGAGAAGTATCCATACCTAAGGTAATGGACGTAAACGGTACCTGATTCAATATGTTATCGTTAGGCTTTTTATCCTAACTTCTTATAGTCACCTATAAGTTCGGCGTACATTTTCATCGTCGTTTAACGTTACGTATTCTTGTTAAAGAATAGCTATACCTATATTATAGCATGCCCAACACTCTTGGTAAGATTATATTTATTCACTTACTACGCTCTACGGTGGTTATCAGCCTTTCGCTATCTGATAACTTACCTCGGTATTCTCTTAATTACCCGTTTAATAATTAAGCTTTCCACCGATTTTGCTGGGTACATTTATTATATTTCTATAATAACGGGCCACCAAGACCTGCTCTTGCATGAAGGGTATTCAGGTTTCCAATAAAGCCCTCACATGCTTGAAATAACTCGTCGTAGGAATCTGAATCACTCAGAAACTCCGACATTTCAGTATCTATGTTGTTTATTCCTATACCCGGAGTGTATTACTACACGGCCTGACTATATCATTAGGATTTATCATTTTACAGATAAAATCCGTGCTCTGCGCTTCGGGAGCAAGAGTTTCACTTGCTACCTACTCTACTCATTTACTGGGTAAAAGGTTTCCCTATTACTTACACTTTCGATAGTCGATTAACTTAAATAAAAATTTAAGCACTGGATTTTTCTTAGTCCGGAATAATAAACTAAGACGTTCCCAGTTAGCCTAATTACTAACTACCATTTCCTGTAGTTCCTAAACGTTAATTAGACACCTTATATTTATAAGTTCACAGAGTTTCAGTTCGGCAGTGGTTGTTCACCGAACTGGCTGTTCGCTGCACTTTGAAGTGCAATGGCAGCCAATGCAAAAGCTGTTCCGATATGTTTAGGCCTACGTAGATACCCGTGAGGCATTTTCATATCATTCAGTAAATCACTAACTGCAAAGTTTAAACAGTTATACGTGATTTTATAGAAGCCTAAATCGTGGATATAGATCTGTCCAAGTTTATGAGCTTCGGCCATGTCTTTCGGTAGTACATGTTCTAAAGCATAGAACTTATTGACCGACTCTGCGATCTGTGCCATCTTGGATGCCGGGGAACACAAAGTATTAGCGTTGTTTTTATCTGTTTCTCTGCTAATAGCTTCGATAGTATTAAGAATATCATCCATCTGTTTCTTACCCTGTTTACGGGTATTACGATATTCGATATAATTTCTGGCAGCGTTTTTATCAAGTTCCATCAACGCTTCTTCTACTAACCGATGGATAGCCTCGTAAGAGATCATTGTGTTGGTAGTCATGAAATCAACTACCTGCTCGTGTACCTTAGCTGCTACACAGGATGCGATCTCGTCAGCTTCTTCCCTACTATGACCTGCGTCCATTAGTGCTGCCCAGGCAGCTCTGACGATCTTCATGGAATTGTATGGCACGACCTTACCATACTTGTTTAGTACTTGTAATACAAATTCTTGAGCCATTTCCTCACCTCGTAACTAAAAAAAATTATTAGAGTTAAAAGTTGGGAAGTCTCATTGACCTCCCAACACTATATATTGTACCTTGACTTTCTCTAATTGTCAACCCATTTTAATTCACGTTTTGTATTACTTTTACGTACATTTGTTCTTGTATACTATATGTTGTGCTACCGCATTTTAACACTATATATAGTACATTCAGCTTTTACGTTACTATCTGGTGTCATGATTCATTCGTGTATTCTGTAACTATCAAATTTTGTGATTCATTCGTGTATTCTGTAACTATCAAATTTTTTGATTCATTCATGCATTATGAAACTCTTTAATATTTTGATTCATTCTCTACACATGGTACTCACGAATTATATGATTCACTCTCGTCCTTTGTTACTATCGGTGTATCTGGCTCATTCAAAATATATGTTACTAACTCGTAGAATGATTCACTCACGTTCTTTGTTACTATCGACACAGCTGGCTCATTCAACCTTTATGTTACGAACGTTTGGGATGATTCATTCATTTCTCTCTGATACTATCTTCTTCCATGATTCGTTCTCCTTTTGTGTTACTATTAAATATTTTGACTCGTTTTCTTTATTTGTTACGATCTTAGGATGTGACTCTCTTCATCAGTATGATACAAACTATTAATGTGGATCACGCGTTACAAATGTTACTATCAATTTATGTGGTTCTTTCAGTAGGGTTGTGACGATCAAGCAAAATGGATCTCTCAGCCAATATGTTACAAACAAATTACATGGATCTCTCAGCCAGTCTGTTACAAACGAATCACATGGATCACTCTAATTGAATGTTACTATCTACACCCATGGTTCTTTCCGTCATAGTGATACAATCAGCTCTTATAAATCTCTCTTCCACATTGTTACTATCCACTTATATGGATCTTAAAGTAATGATATTTATGCACTGCAATGCGAAAACTTATTAAAATCAATCAATAAATGCACTGCAATGCGAAAACTTATAACTTCTTTTTTTTAGTAAATCATTCTTATAGTTTGGTACGCTTCGATTTCCTGATTCATTCTTGAAAAATGTTACTATCACGTTATATGACTCATTCCCTCCGTTTGTTACTATTAAAACTTTTAATTCATTCAGATGTTATGTTACTATCCATTTTTTTTAACTCATTCTCCATGTTTGTTACAATCAATTTTTTTAATTCATTCTTGTATTGTGATACTATCTGCTCTTTTAATTCATTTATATGATATGTTACTATCAGTATATTTAACTCATTCTTGTATATTGCTACTATCAATCCGCTTGATTCATTCCATAAATTTGTTACTATCCTTGCACATGATTCATTCTTACTGAATGTTACAATTGTACATTTTAATTCATTCTAAGTCTGTGATACTATCAGTTCCATTGATTCACTCGTATATTATGTTACTATCGAAGATTTTAGTTCATTCATCAGCAATGTTACTATCTAAATATATAATTCACTCTGGTTTTTTGTTACTATCCTTTTATTTAATTCGTTTATTTGGCATGGTACTCTTCATTATCATAACCCACTCATTTTTTATGTTACTATTCTTCAACTTGATTCATTCATCTTTTCTGTTACTACCTAGTTATTTGATTCATTCTCCTTTTTTGTTACTATTTAAACGTTTAATTCATTCAGAGGAGTTGTCACTATCTCTCTACTTGATTCATTCCCTATATTTGTTACCATTCAATTGTTTAACTCATTCCCTTTTATTGTCACTATCGAATACTTTGATTCCCTCATATCTTTCGTCACTAATTCGCTTCATACGGGTCATTCTTTCCCACTTGTTACTATCTTGGCACTTAATTCGTTCTTCGTATTTGCTACTATCCAACTAATTAACTCATTCCTTGCGCCTGTTACTATCCCGGCACTTGATTCATTCGGAGGATTTGTCACCATCTATTAGCTTGATTCATTCGAGGGATTTGTCACCATCCATTAGCTTGATTCATTCGCTAAAATTGTTACTATCAGTTTACATGATTCATTCATTCTTTATGTTGCTATCAAGGCTCTTTGATTCAGTCACATTAAATGATACTATCTGTGTTTTTGCTCTACTTACTAAAATAATAATTTAAAAATAATAGGCCGCAAGATATTACTCTTACGACCTATTAAAGGGCATTTTATTTACATATTACTTATACCAGATCTTCATTGGGCCAATTGGGGATAGGAATTTCATGTGCATGGTTCAAAATTGCAATTGCATAGGGTTTTGGTGGTTTCTCCTTATGTTCCATCTCATACCATACACTAAAAAGATGACTTAAGAAAATCTTAACGGCATACCTGGATGCCCTTTGATTGATATGAGCCGGTGGCAGTTTACCCTGGCTATACCATTTATACGCATCCGTAGTCTTTTTAATATTAAATCTTTCCAGCTTAGCCTTCGCCTGGTCTGCCAGTTCACCTTTTTCGTTTCTTTCAATTTCATATGCTTTACGAATAGCAAAGATTTTACCGTACACATCTTCCTCGTTGTTTTGTACTTTGATAAAACACTGACCAATTTTCCAGCACAGAGTTTTAAGTCTGGCATTATATGGACGTTTTTCACCTTTATTCCATTCACGAGTAGGATCAAGGCCTGCAAAAGCCTGGATCTGACCTGCAGTTTGTACTTTAGTAATATCAATGTTAGCCATGAGTCCTGCAGAAATAACAGGACCAATACCACAAATACTGAGCATCCAGTGCCCAATCGGTTTACTCTCTGCGTATACCTGAAGTACAGATTTGATATTGCGTTCCAATGTCCTAAAATTGTTGGCAAAGAAAGCCAAAGTTTCATGTGGTTCTTTGTTGTCTTCTTTCTGCAATTGACGAACTTGATTATCACTTGCTTTTCTATATTCCTGCATTTGATAATATAAGTCCACGAGATACCTTGCTTCCTCTTTGGATAATGTTGTTCCTGCATTTTTAATATCACGTTTTAATTTGTTTAAAGCCTCTAATTCAATATAATCACTCATGTTTGTGTCTCCCATCTTTTTTATTATTTTATTTTTTTAACTTCCTGGGCCTATTATTTAGTTACTCCTTTCTACTTATCTTTGATTTGCACTGTTATCTCTGCACTCTTAGTTCCCAGAAATTCAAAATCCTCCATATCTTTGTGAATGTAGATCAGTTCCTCTATATCTTCTGTAATAACATATTCATTGTTAAAATTTTCTTTTTCAACAATAGTCCATGAATCATCTGCAAAAATGATGTAGTCACCTTCGCGTGCTTCAACAGGAGTATCAGATGGTAACAATCCCCAATATATACTTATGGAGTCTCTTTGTACCCTCAGTGTAAACGGGTAAATATCTGGATATTTATCCCTAATAGACACAAATAATTCTAAGATCTCATCTATGTCCTTTTCCCGTATTTGAATAGCTTTATACCGGGTGGACTTAGGTTTAATAGTGTATAATGCTAACATTTTATACCATACCTTTCTTCTAATGTGAATTTAGACATCTTACCTATATAAGGTTTATGCCATTCACAGTCATACACAATATAATCAAAAGCATAAATAGTTGAATGTTCTCCGTTTATATTCAATGAAATTTTGTTGTTTTCTAACATACATATTTCTAACTCTGTTATATCATCAAATTTAGTTCTAAACCAATTTATTATATCTAGTATTTCACCTGGTCTATACTGAATTGCTTCATTTTTTGCAGGGTTAGACCTTGGTAATTTTATAATTTTAGGCATTATTATTCATCTCCTTTAAATATCTTTCTTTCATCATTCTGTCTAATTCTCCACTTCTCCGCGCACTCAGCCTACATTCTAATTGTGTAACTATGTTTTTACATGAAATGCATTGTAATACATTGTAATGGCCGCTTAGATCTGTCTTATGGAACGGTTCCAATTCCATCGCATTACAATATGGACATGGATACCGTTGAGCGGTTTCTTTTAAAATTGTAAACTCTCTTTCAACTTCTGCCCGAGTCAGACTTTCCTGAGTATTAACATAATTACACCTTGCAAATTCATAAGATACAATTTTAACTTCACCTAAATCATTAACCAAAATACATTTATCTGGTGTTAATTCTACTTCTGCAATACTATTTGGAAGTTTAATAAAAATCTGTGCATCCTTCCCAATCGAACTAGTTCTTACTGTTACGGTATTTGGAAGCATATCTACTAACTGAGATACATCTTTCAAAGGATCCTTTTCAGTAAGATGTACCAACTTCCACACTTGATGATTAGGACATACTACAGTTTCATACATATTCAGGCATCCCCGATCCTATAAATTCATAATTTTCACGAAAATCATATACATTATTCCTAATAGTATTAGCTAGAACTCTAGCAAATCCCTCTTGTTTACAAAATCTTTCTTCTATATTCAATACTTCCTTAGCAGTTTTAAAAGTCGTTGTATAAAATCCTTCAGGTGTAAACACTAAATAGTGATCAGATATTACATACTCATCGCATCTGTCATTGAGTACTAATATTTCTTCAAATTCAACATCGGATTCTTTGTACGCTATTATATGCCCTTTCGTCTCAGATATTGTTTTAACATGCCCTGCGATTTGAATATCATCTAATTGATCATATACATCATACAGCAACATCAATAACTCCACAATGCCTGCCATATTTTCTGGTGTGCCCGGTATGAAAAAAGTTTGACGATCTAAATAATATTCAAGCATCATTTTTACCAACTCCTTCAAGTTTCTTTACCTTTATTCCATGCCCAGTCATAGTAAACAATATATGACCAGGGACATCAACCACATAGTTATCTATGTCTAAAATTGCGTCACCATGGAGTATCCATATAGCTACATCACAATCTAATTCCCTGAAAAGCTTTACTATATCCCACAGTTTTTCCTCTGTTATCGGCATATAATGCCATTCTTTTCCATCGACTATCACTGTTCTCAGATTAAATTTTGAAATTGTTTTATCATCGAATTTCATTGCCCGATACCTCCTTTTCATCTCTAATATCATTTCATCTCTAATATCATAAAATGATTTAAACTCTCTGTATTCGTCTTCCTGGCACATTATTAAAGTAGGTTAAGGTAGGTTTCATCTTGATCATACTCCTCATCCTCCTCATCCTCATCCTTCATAACAATGCAATACTCCTCAATGATCTGAGAAAGACTATTTTTTACCTCTATTTTTTGAATCTTATGTTTATTGTCTATAACAAATATTATATAATTGCCAATCCATGCTAGCACATCTATATTACCTATATTATCTAGACTACCATTGTGTATATGCATACTCATTGCACTCTCATGGGAGCATGTAATATGTGCCTCTAGACCAAATTTATTTAAATATTTTATGAGTTTACTCAAATTATCCCCTGTAAAGTGTAATGCATATATTTTATTACTTTGAGGTTTATACTGTAGTTTAAAGAATTTACTATCATCCATATTGTAGTCCCTCCTATTTAATGATTTCATATTTTTCTTGGAATTCTGTAGGGGATAAATTATAATCCAAAATACTAATGCTGCCATCTGACTGAAAATCAAGTACTATATACCTACCTTCCTATACACGAATCACCTCATATTTATACCTACCCATGCGAAAGAAAAGACGCCCCCAAACTTTTGAAATTTCAGTATGGTTACCATGGTTAATAAATAAATCTACGAAAATATTGACATTCCCCGGACTCAATAATAATGCCCTAATATCCCCACTATTATGTGGTTCTAAGGTTACAGTAGCTCTGCTTCTATTGAAGTTTAAGATTTTATACTCATTTTGAATTTCACTTAACTCCAGACCTATACTTAGTATACGTAACTTTTCACATTTAGCATCCTCGAAATCAGTATTAAAAGGATAAGAATATACTACATAACGATCTGCCAATAGCATATAAGATGAATCCTGGTGTGTAATATCTAAAGTTGGATACACATCTGAATCGTTATTAACGTTAAATTTTATGCTATACTTTCTGAATAATCTGTAAATATCATACATATTCTCCCCAGTATATTGCATTGCCTGATAAACTATTTCTACTTTTGGTTTTACACGTAAGATTTCTTCCAGATTTCCCGGACTCTCTTTTTCAGTTACTAAAGTTTTCATTTTTGCATTCTTCTTTCAAATTTCCTAATTTTAACTAAAATTTTGTAGTCAAATATTTTTACATATTTTTCTACAATATACTTATACCAATTTTATTATCAGGTAATAATTGTGTAATTTTTATTGAATTCCTCATAAAGCGAGATCTCCTGGGTCCCGTCTTCCATTTCTACTATAACATATTTTTCTGGATCTATCAGTATAAATTCATCTGACATAAATACCCTTACAAAATATTTATTATTTTTATAGATTACAGATGCTCTATATGTAATTTTTAATTTCTTTAACCATACTAATGGATCAGAATTAAAAATTACTACACATTTTTCTTTTGAACGCATTGCAGTATACTGCGAACCTGCAGAAGACGTCCTTTTTAATTTCCGTGACTCAGATGCTGTATTGGCTAAATCAGAAATCCCATGTACAGCATAGAATAATAGTATCGCACAGATTAAAAATCCTATAAAACTTAACATAATGTTACCTCCTTTAGAAACCAGTAAACTCTGTTACTTTATAATAAGAGTCTTTGACAGATCTTGTTATGGACGCTTCCTTTATTACCTCAACGTCATCAGATATTATAACGAGATCCCCCTTGACTATATGGATACCTGCACCAACTATTTGAAGTTCATTATCCACTACTGTTATTGTACACCCGTATATCTCAGGTATAGTTTTTAAAATTGTTTCAAAAGTCTGTCCTGTAGCCCGTATCATAATCGCTGTATTTGATTTCTTGCATATGTGACTAACTAAGTTGGTTCGTGTACTGTAAGCAAGAGTACGTACATAGTTATCTGATGTACCTAATTTTCTAAACATCTCTATACCTACTAGACTAGTAAATACTAGTATGTAATATAATACATACTCTAACGTACTTGAAATATCAACAGCACAATTGATTATTGCTACGATCAAAACGGTAGAAACTAATATAAATAATAGATCAGATATACTAAAGTCTAAGAAATATTTAAAATTATAATATGCGCGTTTAAATTTAAATTTTAAGTTATTCATACTTCACCTCATAATTCCCCAATACTTTTCTCAATTATAATATATACAGAAAAATCTGCGTAAGAATAAATATGAAAACTATTAAGTACTATATCCTCGGGAACATATACAATATTTCTAATACAATAATGGGGATATAACCTTTCTGCTAATTCACGTGCAACTAAATCTACTTCTTCTGGTGTAGGAGAACTCCGTAATTGTACATATCTCCGTCTAATTAATTCAGAAGTTTTATTTGTATCGTTTAATTCTACTAAAACTTTCTGCACACTTTTATTAGGTGTAACAATCTGGTTCTCATAATTATCAAAGGTTAACTTCGTTTTTTCAAACTCCTCAACCCTAGCTGCACGTTTCTCCAAATCCACGGATTTATTCCTTGATGAAACTGTATTATCCTTACATCCAATTAAAGTAATCATTGTAATGCATAATATTATAGTTATTACTAAGCCCACCCTTACTTTTTTCATTTAAATATTCCCATCCAATCTACCACACAGGCTGTTGATATTCCCATTACTATCCACAAAACTATTTTATACATATCAAATTCCCACCCTAAGAAACTTCCACAATCAGAATAATGAGCATTCCAATTAGGATGTTTGCAAGAAGTTATGCACCTATCTTTACTTATACAATGATAACAACATGTATGATCTCCACCGTAAGTATAACAACCGTGTCTACATTGCCAAGATTTAAATAATTTTCTAAACAAACTCGTCATTTAAAAATCATCCTCCCTAATAAAGAAAGAGCCCCGGATAACCGGAGCTCTCTAATTATTTCTTCTTTGATTCTCGTACAGCCCTGCGTTCAGCCTTGATTTTCTCTGCCCGCTCTGCTATCTTTTCTTCTAAAGTTTTTCTACGTCTGGTAGGTTTTGGGATTTCAATTTTAAAGCCAGATCCACTGCCTTCAGTACCTGCTTTCGATTTCGTACTGGTACTGTCAGCCGCTTTTTCGCTTTCTCCAGTTCCTGCCTTTGATCTTCGTCCAGGTTTGCTCGCTTTAACTCGAGTAGAACTATCTTCAGATTTATTTCCGGGATCTTGCTCGTTATGTCCCAGTACAGATTCTTCTTTAGTTCTTTTAATTCTTTTTGATTGAACTGTTCTCGTAGAAGCTCCGCAGTCCCCACTATCCCCTTCTCGGCTAGTATGTGTTCTAACGCTTCTCTCATTTTTTGCGCTGCTTCCAGTGTTCCTAGATTCGAGACTATAGGAGAAGGGTGGGTAGAGGAATCCTCGGTCAAATTCTTCTTTTGGGACGTTGCAGGCGAGGTGGATGGCTCCAGCCAAAAAGTCTGGAATGCGTCGTAAACAGCTTTCACAAATTTTACGATTTTCAATTTTACACGCCCTCTCATCTATTTTGATTTGGAGGCTAAAGTCTCGTATTCCTTTACTCCCTGCTTTATAAGTTCTTCTACATATATGGCAGGATACCATGGAAATATTTGAGTCACTACTTTCTCCAGATTTTTTCTTACTTCTGGACTGTACGGATTGAACTCCGGCAGCAGCATCGGTAACGACTGTATCAGCCTTATTACCAGCTCGTCGTCTTGCAGCAGGTACTCGGACGTCTGCAGTTTCACACTTGACTTCTGTGGTGTTTGATATTCCAATGTCGGTAGTGGTACTGGTTTTTTTGCTTCTTCCCATATACGTTTTCTCTCCTTCTCTTCCTTCGCTTTCTTCAAGCTAAGGCGACGTTTGGTTTCCTTGATGTGGCGATAAACAGCATTGGCTGGATTTGCTTTATCAAGGACTTCAATTTTTATCGCTGCTATATACGCCTGAAGCTTTTGAAGCAATTCCGTAGGAGGAACTTTGTTAAGCTGATCTCTAAATTCATTCTTCGTGTGCCCGCTGCCTGTCCGTACTATCCCACGTTCCTCAAGATACTCAATGAGATACGCGGTCAGTATGTCTATACACGTATTACATAATGGTTCTACCGGATACAATTTTACTCCGTTTATTGTAATCTCACTGTTCCACTCAGGGAACATCGTGTTGGTACGAATCTCATTGTGATCCTCTGCAACACAGTATTTACGAGTGGTAGTCAGCACTTTCTTTGACTGGAGCTCTGCTTCCAAAGCCCTAAATTGTTTAAACGCGCAATACTTGCATACCGTACCTGCTATTGCATCTTTTTGACGTAATAGATTGTGACATATCGCGCACCGCAATTCCTTATCCGCAGGTATTACAGGTGCATCAAACGCTGCAGTTTCAGCAGCGATATGCTCGGTCTTTTCAGGCACAACAGCAAGATCGACCCCCGCTTCATCCAGATCCAGCTCCTCTGAAAGCCCAGCATCGCTAACTTCTCCCAAGTCATCATTTATCACTATATCATTTTTTGTATCTTCCATACTTAACCTCCAACCAGTTATAACCGGTTTTGAAAACTATAGACATGCCTCTCTTAGATTCATACTTGACCTACAGGATTGGTCTAGATCGTTTCATGAAGAAGTTATCCTGTCTCGACCTAAATCTCCTCTGAGGTGAAATATGAATGCTAGAGATACATGTCTACTCTCCATCTTACTTAGAGAGGCGTTTACATTCCCGGCATAAAAATTCGTCCGGGTTTTTCGGTTTACTGGGGTCATCTTCTTTATATGATATCATGCGATTGCATTTTTTACACTTCACAATCTTGATCCTATTTTCTATCGATTGTACTACATCTTGCTCCATAGAGCGATCTTCTCCTTTCTTTTATAAGTCCAAATTGAGCGCAAGGTTTCTCTTCCATACACGCACCATGCCGTACGCATTTAGGATAAAAAAACTTACTAAGCTCTGGCTCTGCTTCTGCTACTAAATCCACCATCTTACGTGTAACGTCCCGGATCTCCCATTGTGCATGACTGCATAACCTTTCATTAGCCAGGTTTATCAGTGCTTCCAGTGTAAACGAGATATTCATTGCAGTCTGAGAACCCTGCCCAATAATATAACGGGCATCTGATCGGGGAATCTTGTATTCCTCTATCAGTATATTATAAACCTCCTTGCAATGCGCTTCCGCCTCGATAAATAGATCCCTGGCGTCTTCGTTTTGAGCTATACTCTCGGGCATTACATACTTCTGGCTGGTATCTAAAACCTGGAATACCCCCGATGCCTGATTGATAGCCACACCCACACTATGCCGTACAAGCTGATGTGAACAGACACGGCTGCATCCATCTACCATAAATCTAAACATAAAGTCTCTGCTTGCTGAAAAGTGACCCGCGTTTATTACACTAAGCCCTATGCGTCTATATACATCATCAGTTTTCTCTTCACTGCTTTTACAGATATTAGCAAACCTACCAACTCTTGCTAAAAAACCTTTAATCTCGTCCGCATTCTTCAGTATTACCGTTGCACTCATGCTCCGTCAGCTCCTTCTCCCTGCAATAATAAGTTGGAGGCCTGCCTGCTGCATACTCCCAGCAGTACAGACACCTCCATTTCACTATTGTCCCTGGTTCTTTTATATCCCTATACTTGCAGTCGTTACACCATTTCATTTTACCTGAACAGACTCTTTACTGCCTGCACTCCTTTGATAATCAAATCAATTAAATCATTACTGGCCTCTACTTTAGTACTCGTATTATTTTTACTCGCTTTAAGCGATAAATCACAGATTACATTGTCTGACGCCGTTTCTACAGGCACTTCATTTTTACATTGCTCTTTTTCTTCGGGCATCTCTGCGTTCCCTCTCTTTCTTTTTATCGATGGTCCTAATATATGCTTCAAATTTTTCATCTTTATGCCAATTGTTAATTAATGAATTTCTTTGAACTTTTTTGCTAATTTGCTTTTTATTCATAACTATTTATCTCCATATACACACGTTATTATATACGTAAAACAAATAAACATTACACACCAAACTATACACTCATATATATTCATTTCCATTTCAATACTATCCCCTCTAATATTATTTATTACGCTTCTTTACGCAATCTGCAATACTGAATCCCCCCCTATTTTTTGTATCGTCTGTTACAAGTGTTACATTCTCTACTGATTTTAAATTACGCAGATATTCTTGCTCCCGCTTTTTCGTCTCTATGATACTCTTCTTTTCCTGTAGGCTTAGCTCTGCGTCCTTTTGTCTAAACTGTTCATAAATCTCTTTCTCTCTAGAACTTAAATCATTGAGTTTCGATTTGTCCTCGAAAAATAATATCCGTTGAGGAGTCCACTCATTTACCAGAAAATTATTGTAAAATAATTTCAGATACATCTTACATACATAACAGGCATTGATTACCGCTACTGTCGCGGAAGTCAAGCCTGTCAGATATAAATTGATGCCCGTGATCCCCTCGGCTTTCCAGGCTAACAGTCGTCTCTCTGCCGCTTGCTGGAAAGCAATGAAGTCAAGGGGAGACCATGATTTGTCCTTACCAAATACATAGTCTGTCACATAATCCGGGAATAGATGCCGGTCCTCAAACAACGCTACGTTCTTAACTACCATCATTCTTAATAATCACCTCCTTCCAATACAACTCCAGTAATAAAATATAGGTAATTACTACCCTATTACTTATACCTCTCAGCCAATCCTACGCAGGTAAGAGATAGCCGAGGTATTCAATGCAGCATAGGATTCCAGGATATTTTTCAGCGTCTCACACATGTCATCTGTTACAATGATCTTGGATTCCAGCAAATACTTTACTCTTGAAATACTCATCTTATGGATCAGCAAAGCATCGTTGTCTTCTTTGTCTATCGAGTGTGCCGCTTCATACGCATCGTACACATCCTGTAAATATTCCTTACAGGTTCTTAAAAGTAAATCCCCTGCTTCCAAAAGTTCCGTAGTCATACCCAGGACACTCACAAGCGTCAAATCACTAGCGTTCTTAAAGCTGTCGATCTTAGCTTGGACCGCTTTACACTCGTTGTTTATAGCTGAAGTAATAGCATCCAAAAACTTATCCGTTTTAAATACCTCGAGTACACATTCAGTAACCTGACGCAGGTTAGTCATTGCTAAAAAGCTTGATACCGATTTTTCTTTGTTATATGTAAACGTCCATACAAGTCTGTTACCTGTATACTTACACGCAGGTAAACTGAGAAACTCTGCTACCCCCGGGTCTGTTATGCATACATCAGAAAAACAAATTTGGTCAGTGCTTCCTGCTACAATACTTCCATTCAGTAAATGCACATTCAGCATAAATGTACGCGGAGTTTCTCCTACGTCCAGATTAGTTTCATTGGTATTTGATATTACCCGAGCATACTTGAATGGTGCAAAATCTGTTAATACGAAATTTCTTCCTGTATATTTACCTGTAATTATTGTTCCTGCTTCTTTAATCGTTGCCATTATAAATTCCTCCTTTTGTAGTAATTATAGCATACCTAGTCGCATTAAGTCAATTGGTCCGAAATTGTATAAATTGTTCTTTTGTATTCCATACTGATTATCCATCCTATGTTCCCCTATAGTAACATATCTTGTGTAAGCCTCATGATAATAATACCATGCAAACTTTGATACAACAAAGGTATGCAAAGCTGAAATATCAATATAATTTACTTCTTTCTTAATAAAATAGTTATGCAAAGCTTCTGCAGCCTCAAGTATTTTATCCAGTATTTTTAGGTCCTCACTTTTATCAGTTCCTGTTATAACCATATTATCATGGTTATATAGTTTCCTAAACTCATCCATGATTTTACTAAACCCTTGATCATTCCCAATTGATATCCCTGAAAAGAAAATACGAATGAATTTTTCATACAGGGTAAATGGTAATGATTCTACCAATTCTGCATCATGGTCGCCCATATACGATAACGCAGTATAGTTTCCGCTAATAAAACTGATACAACCTCGCACTCCTGTAGTTTCACTATGCAGTATTTCAAAAAGCGTATCATAAAATACCTCTAAAAACACAGCAAAATCTGCATTAGTTGCATACGTTTCTTTGCTTTTTATTTTCATTAATTCAATCCAATTTTTAAAACATTTTAAACATAGATTTTCATAAATACAAACACTAATTAGGCCCTCTATAATACAATAAATAGCTACATTCATACCTGGGGGTTTATTGTCCGCAGTTATTCCTCTACTTAAATCATTTAGCAGCATTTGACATCCATCGGCATCTAATATTGCATTATAGACAGAACTTCCATCTCTATCAGTATGATTAAAGTTATAGGCAGAATAATCTCGATTATATAGATATTCCAAATTTAGTGTATATACTTTTAAATCTGGGCGATCACAAAAAATTATTTCACGAAGCGCGGGCTGTAAAAATATGGTATCTCCATTATACCTTTCTATTGCTATATTTTCTGTTTTCAATGCTTCTATAACTTCAGTTATTCCCAAAGGCAAGTATACACCAGCGTCGTCAAGTAGCTCACCTAATTCCAGTATTTTGTTATTAAGTCCTACCAGTTCAGATTTATTGAGCGAGGCATCTAATACAGCAAAAATCTCAGGTAACGAAAGATCCTTATTTAAAAATTCTTGGATACGGTGCTGAAGCATATCAACCCGGTCAAATATTAAAGTATCTTCCTCTAGGTTAAAATACTTGCACAGATTCTTAGATGTATTATTTTTGGGTATACCATCGAGTTTGAATCCCCAATAAAATGGTAATACACCTGTTATATTTATTGTTTCTGGAATTATCTTTAAGCTTAAACGATCAACTATAGTCGAGCTATCTACTCTTCTTTCAGTTATAAATGCTGAACTCAGTGTCCTAGTCTCTACAGGTGATGCTACTGTATGTTCCCATTTTTGACCTTTATAACTCATATGTAATCGGCTTCCCTTCCCAGCCTTTTAGAGAAGAAAACCCATCTGAATTATCTTCCCATGACTGCAATATTTTTAAATAGTATGCTGGAATCTTTTGTAATGCCATTTTTTCTGCTACCTCTCCTATTTTATTAAATATCTGTAATATATCTTCATTACCACTTACTAAATCGTTTTCAATGGCCCATTTCTGAAATCCTTGACACGCAAGTCCTAAACATAAATATTCTGATCTAATCCCAGTTATTAACAATGTAAGCCATGATCCCAAGTCAGCATCGGAACAGCCATACATCAAATAGTCTTTAAACGCGTATTCCGGGAAACCATAAGGTCCATTAATAAAATCCCTGTCTAGCGAATACTTATCAAAAGACAACATATATGCTTTAAAAGCTTTTTCTAATGGTATTTCTGCAAGTTTCTTTGATTTTTCTTTCATCATCAAAAGAGATGCCGGAATATTTGCATGTACTGCTTCAATATTTAACTTGAAAAGATTTTGATAACACGGCATATCTTTACCATATAACTGTTCTGAAGAAAATAAATGCCGTGTATTTATATCTCTATATTCTGAGGTATAACGTTTTTCTACAATTGCAGTATAATAATACACATGTACACTTTTTCGACAATCACCTTCTATATACCCATATAACCTTAAAGTGTTAGCATTATATCCACGAGATTGGTTCCATATAGGAACATCTATTGAATACCCACCACTTAAAACACCAGTCTCAACGCAGTTCAGAGTCCTGAGTAGTCTAATTAAATATGGCTGCCCCAAACACCTCGGAGTACCCATCTCAAAACTATCACTCCCCTCATCCACACTTCCTAGTGATATACCTGTAGCATTTGTTAAAAATCCCTGTTGTTTTCCTGCTACCCGACTTATTTTTCCTAAAATCTTCCATAAATAGCGAATAACAGGGGTATAATGGTTAAGTACTCGCGGCTGATTAGCTCCTAACCGAAGTGCAGTTATTTTGCCTGGCCAATAAGGTTGGTGCTCTTCCCGCCGTATAGTTAATCTTAAATCGTTAAGTTCATCCAGATTTGTTTGGTTAATAAACTCATATCGAGTACCTTTAGTCTTTGAAAACCAAAAATTACCCCAATATCTATATCCACGTGTACCCATAGACTCCCATCTCATACACATTGTAAACATGTCCCGCATAATACGTGTCATATTTGAATTCCGTTCCGCATCACGCTGAAATAACTCCGGTGCAATACCAGCTACACATCTGGCAGGAGTAAGCCGGGCTTCAAAAAACTGTTTTACACCCATATACTCTACCCAATCATCAGGCAACGTACCCCAGTAATCCATAAGTTCAACCTTCCGCTTTTCCCTGCGCGAAATTAATCTGGAGTAGATGTTCGCTTTTAATCCCAATTGAGTCATTGCATATGCAAAAGTATTATAAATCAACGTAAGCTCACGGGCTACCATTTCTATATCTTTAGTTTCTACTGCAGAACTAGAATATAAGAGTCTCCCCTGCATTATATAGTTCCTCCTTTATTTTATTTCGCTCTATATGAGAATAACATCGTAATTTTAACCTGAAACGATCAATATAATTCCGATTGAAAACTCCTCCTTTTTCATCATGTAATATTACTTGCGGTAATCCCAGAGGCCTATGCAAATAGGTTGCAAAGTTAAAATTTCCCTGTACTAAATTTAATATATCCCCTATTACACGTTCCCCTATTTCCAACATTAAACTCAGAGATTTTAATTGTACCTGAAAAGAAATTGGATACACACCAAAATCAGTAGAAATAACATTTCTTTTAGCACAAAATATATGAGTTAAACTACTCATAGCATCAAGGAATTCAGAAATTACCACTCTATCTTTGCGGGTAAGAGCTAATCTGTGGGTAGTTATATCTGTATATTTTCTCGTCTTTTTCAATTGCTTGATTAATATTTTATATAGTTCAATCCTATATTCCATGGATATATTATTTAAAAGCCTTAATATACTTCTAAAACCGTAAATTAACCTCTCTCTATAATAACTCCCGGAACAAATCCCGGATATCTTAATCGTCGTAAGAGATTCATAACTGCGTAGCGTATTTTTATAAATATTATCTAAAATTCTGTGTAAACTTTTAATAATAAGTTTTAAATCTATAGCCGGATAAATAATATGGTCATAGCTATTTAACCTTGAACCAATCTTATTACCAAATAGCTCATCTCTGTTATACACTCTATAATCGCCAAGATGACGAAATTCATCTAGTTCAAACTGAATATATCTGATCATGCTTTGTACCACTCCTTTATATAATATAATTTAAATGGCTGGACCATTCTGTGCCATATTTCATATCCCATTTTGTTATGCCCTCAATGTACTCAGATAAAAACGACCAGTCACCCAGCCATTCTGGTTTATCATTGGGCAACATATACTGTTTCTGAATCCCCTCTTTGTACCAGGGATCATTAGCTAAGGGATTAAATGTGTCATCACTCCATAAAAATGGAATACTATTTACTTTTGGCATTTTTTCATGCATTACTTTTACCTGATCTTCTTTTACTAGTGCAATGGAAGTCATCCTGAATCCAACATCTGGGCTATAGTATTCAGACATTGTATTATTATTACTTAAATTTACAACATGACCATATCTGCAATTCAATTTGGGACCTCTGTTTCTGAATGCATCAAGTGTAAACGAAGGAATCATAGGGAAAACACGGTTGCACAAAGGTTCTCTATGCGTAAAAATATTATACAATTCGTGTGTTAACCAATTTAAAATAGCTACAAACTCGCTAGGCGACGCATACGCCAGTTGTACTCTACTATTTCCTTTAGAGAAACTCTTTATTACACGATAATACAGGTTCGTATAGATACCCTCAGCAAAACTACATAAAGAGTTTAAAACATTGAGATCTTCATTTAACATTTTCCGTAAGTCGTTAGACCACGTTGGACCTGGGATAATAGGATTATCAAATATATAAGGGACCTCCTTTTTACCACGATGATTCTTCGCGTATACAACATTTTGTCCTATTTTAATAGAATACGCTAAATCTAACCATTTGTAGTATAACCATTCCTCCAGTGCTTTTACATTGTCAGGACAACGTGAGTCATTGAGTTCTTGGAGTATATTAATAACATATAAACGAGATAATAAAAGTATTCCATATAAAGACTTAATTTTTCTCATTAAATTATCTTTAGGATAGGGAACTGCATCCGCGAAAACATTGTACGAAATCACATAAAATATTTCAGTGTAACTATTGTTTAAAATCCATGATCCACGATCAACCATATAATGTGTTGATTCCTCCGTCATTTCATACATTCCTAAAATATTATATATTACATCTGAAAGGTTAGTATTGCCTATAAGCAGATATCCATGAGCACATGGCATACTATATTTTCTAGATTCTAATTTTTTTATGCTATTAGTTGCCCAATCATTATGAGTATCATATGGTGTAATACTTAACAGAGTTTCTTTTAAATCAAAATTCCGGAAATTTAAAAGTGGTAAATCTGCTTCCCTAACCACATACATTATATTACTTTTAAGAATCATGGGAGTCGCTATAATATAAAATAAATAATACATGTAGGATAGTTCATCTGGAAAATTACAGGGAACAGATAGTTGACTACTCCAAAAAAAATTTACTTTACTCTCATTGCGTTTAAAAAGTTTTTCCAGTATCTCCCTATATCTGGGTCTACCATCTCTGATATATATAAAATCAGAACCCCTACCAAAATATAAACGTGTAATCTTGGAAGCAAAACTGTTATTATTATTACTATAATCCCAGTTCTGATTTAATAACCGTAATATTTTTCCGCTCTCATTCATAAATACATCTCCTTTTCTGTTAAAATATAGGCAGTTATACAAATGTCTACTACCATTATACTTATACCAGCCACTGAAATTCATTTTTTCCCGATGCTATCGACATAAACATCAAGTGTAGACACTTTTATGCCGATAAACTAGCAGAATAGGAATGCTTGTCTACACTGTCTACAAATCATTTCTAAAAAGTGTAGACACTTTTTTGCTTATAATATAATATAAATTATTTAATTGTCTACATGTCTACACTTTTTTTTAAGTAGAGACACATGACGCGAGATTTTTTACATGTAAATAGTGTATACTATATATAAATAGTGTATACTAAATGAAAAATAAAAAATGGATATATATATAAGGGGGTCTACCCTGAAAAAAGTGTAGACATGTAGACAACGTGACATTTCGTAGCACCGCGTCCTCAAAAAAGTGTCTACACTTTTTCAAAAAAAATTGTAGACAGGTGTAGACAACTTTGTAAACTGTTTGTGAACTTTCTAGGTTTAATGCTGCCTGGAGGGGTGTAAAAACCCGAGAGCAAAGTGTAACCACCGATGGCATCAACAGAATTAGAAACCTCCCGAGTTTTCTGTTTTTAGACACAATTATTTTGCACTATTTTCTCGGCGAAAAAGTGTCTACACTTTTTGAAAGTATTGTGTACTCAGCGTTTTACGGAGGGAGGCATTGTAAAACGTCGATAAACGTGGTGATTTAAAAGATATGGACATTTTAATAATCCAGTGGACACTTATGGTTAAAAAGTTAACACTTTTATGTAAACTGAATTAAAGATTGTAATGTTTACAACTTCACAATTATTTTACATTTGTATTTATCAATCATACCTGTGTATAACTGTGTTCTGTAGCATAAAGTAATGGGTCTCGTTGTTTTTACTTGCTGCTCCGATTGTAACATTTAATAAAAGTGTAACATTTGTTACATTATTAACATGTTGATAAATTATTTTCAAGGTTTACACTTTTTGTCATTTTTTATCAAAACAAATGTCCACTGATTCAAAATATAATAAATATGTCGATGCCATGCTGTAAATGATGTGTAAACCTGCTTACATTTTACCTTGTGGATAAGCTGTGGATAAGCTGTGGATAACTTTCAAAAATCTGTGGATAAGTACATTTGTTTTTCACTGTCTAAAAATTATTCCCAAAAATATCCACAAGTTATCCCCATAGTTATCCATAGTAAACAGTGAGTCCCCATGCGGCCTAAGACCACTTATCCACATTATCCACAGCCCCTACTACTATTACTTTTAAAAGATTATATATTTTCCTAGTAATAGAAAACCTTACACACGTGCGTAGGTTCCAAAAACAAAAAACTTTTTGGTTTCACAATTTAGGTTGACGTGGTTTAGGTTCGTATGATATACTTTAGGTACAGCTTCTGGAACTCCCCTTAACACCTGGCTGTTTTATCCAAAATTTTAAATATGAAAGGCGGTAAGATCATGACAACCGAACAAATCACAAACATTGTACCGGACATTATCACAGTATATGGGCTCACGAAAGTCCACAAAGATCTCGTTGAAAGCATTACTGATGAAGGTACTACGCTTTTGCTGACCATTAAGTTTAACGATGCCTTGATGAAAATCCGTATCCTGAAAGATAATCCCAATATTGGTGTACGGATTGACGACCATACTGACGAGGTGACTCTGTAATGTCAGAAAACATTTTAAACAAATCTAAAGAGGATCCGTTTGCTCGGCGGAAAGGTCCTAAAAAAGAAAGCACTTCACCTGTACAGAATGTCACTCCTGATGGACTAGGAAAAGTCAGTGAAGTCGATGATACTCTTCGTGACGACCTTAGTAAATTAGAAGGCCTGGTTCCCCAGGAAGCATCTTTAGACGAAGGTTACAATAAGATGCTGGCTATTATGGGAGTAGATCCTAAGAAAGCAAAAACAGCTCAGGAAAGACGTCAGCAGGCAGCAAGTATCTTAAATACTCCGCCTATAGAAACTGCATCTGATCCGATTGGTACTGCTCTGGATGGTCCACGTATGACAAATCCACAGACAGTTAAAGCTCCTGAACCTGTGAAAAAGGAAGAAACTCCTACCTACACAGATGAAGAACTTCTTCCGTACATTGATGCTCTGTTTACCCTTGGGTACATTACAGACGAGTTTATGATGCGGGGTGCTAAGGTCGTACTGAAAACTACCTTCACCTGGGAAGAACAGATGGTCCTTACCAAGCTTGATGAGTACACGCAAGATCACCGTTTGAACAGTGCTGTTGATCTGATGTACCAGAAGTTTATGTTGGCTGCAGCTATTCAGACTATTGGTGGTGCCAGCTTCAAACCTATTAGGGAAGGTGACCCTGTACAGCTTGAAAAGCACTTTGATGCTCGCGTCGAAGTACTGAATACTTTGCCTACACCTATCGTACAATTCCTGTGGACTAAATACACTAATTTTGCCCAGAAAGTAAGCTACGCCACTAAGGAATTTGAACGGCTTATAAAGGTTTTTTAGAAAGCCCACTATATTTAACCAGAGCATCTATGCACCTGGAGGGTATCCCACTCGCTCCCTTGGGTACCCTTCAAGATTCTCTGTACCAAGCTGTTTGGACCAGACGAGAACAAATGAGGATTTTTGAGACGCTGATCAATGTTCTGGCTAGTGGGCTCTCTTTAAACCCATCAGTATCTAAAAAAATAGAGAAGCTGATGGATGAATATATCAATCTGGTAATACCGGGAGCAGAGCAGGCTAAGAAAAAAGCTGATGAAGCTTTTGTTACAAAGACTGCCAGTGCTTTAAGTGATGTCGCTAAACTGCTTGCATCACATAGTAAAAAGAGTGGGGACTCGTAAAATGAATGATTATATTGCTGTGATAGAATTCTCGGCTAAAGAAGCAATGAACAGAATGTCCAGCGAGAAACTGAAATGCAAGGTTGTAAAAGACTCCAGCAGTTATTACTATATCAAAGATAATCACCTGATCCACCATTTGTACAATGGCAAAGAGATCCAGGTATTTTCTGATATCAATGAACTGCGGCATTTCTCAGAGCTTCTCATTGAACGTACAGCGTGGGAAATTGCAACACCGGAAAACTGTAGTGCGTTAAAAATTCACAAATAACCAAAAGCCTCTCAGGTATAATAGGGCATAGAAACTTAAGTGCTTGATATTATCTTGGGAGGTTTTTGTATATGGGTTTAATGGATACTTTACGGGCAGGCAAACGTCTGGTACGTGGAGATAATGTAGCTGCGATTATGAAACGCAAAGAGAATATGCTGAATAACTTGGCAGGAAAAGTAATGAACAGGAAAGTAGACGCTAAGCATGGTATCGAAATGGGTATCCGTGGTGCTAACAGAATGGATAAACTGCAGCGTTCTGCACAGCGTCAAACAAATTTAGCAAGGGGAGTCATGGCAGGCAGTGCCTTAACGGGGGTATACAAAGGTGTGGAACATGCTACTAAAACTCCGTCTGCGGATTTCGATGCTACTAATATTACAGATGGTGGCTATGATACGTATAAATATGCACGTGAAGCACTGGAGTCTTTTAAGAAAAAGCATGCATCCAAAATGGTAACTGATAAACCTGTTAAGCTGATGGAAGCTACAGATACCCCTTCGTTTGAATCGCCTAACAGTTCTGTACCTACAGATTATTATGACTTTACAGAGTATGTAAATACAGATCCTGGTCCAACAACGCCAGACAGAGAAAGTCCTGTATTTAAACAGTGGGCGCAAGGAGATGCACAGACTATCATTGGTAATACAAAGACTGCTGCAGATTTACTGGGAGTTGACACTGAGACCCGTGAGTATATTGACAGTGTATTTCAAGGTAGTACAAAGACTGCCAGTGCTAAGGCAAAGTTAGTCAAAGATACCGTTGGCAAGAAACTGTTGGGCAGTGCACTCATTGGTGCTGGTGCAGGAGGTGTGACATATGGCACAACAAGATTTATTAAAAGCGATCTTGTCCAAACGCCCGACTACTATAAATAAAGCTACACTGGCTGAAGTAGGTTTAGGTGCAACAACACTTGCCGGAGTGCATTCCATGTATGCAAATACTGAGAATGAGCTCGAAAAGGCAAGACGAAGTGCTAAAGGTGTTATTACCAGGAAAACAAAGACTGCAGGTGCAATAGATGAATTAAGAAGATTGTTTTTAAAGCGCCATCCGGAGTTCAGCAAAGATGTTATTGAGATCAAAGATGATGGTAAGAAAACCAGTGTTACTGTAAATGGGCCGCATAGTATTTTCAGTGATACTAAAAATGCTATAATGACTATCAAAGATGACCCTGGTAACCATAAGAAAAAAGCTTTGGCAGGTGTAGCAGGGGCATTAGCTGGTGCATATGTTGCTGCCAAAAACATGACTCTAGGTGGGCATGCTGAGAAGTTGGATAAAGCGCTAGAAGTTGATTCTTCCAAGGCATCTAAGCTTAACCAGGTGATTGCTGATGTATCTCAGTGGTTATTACCTGCAAGTGTTTATTATACATCGAGAAACCTGGATAGGGACAGCCGGGCGATTACAGGCACTGCTGCTACAGTAGGTGCCCATAAAATCAATCAGATGGCTTTTAAAAACAGTGTTATGAAGAACCAGAACATAAAAATACCCCCGGAGGCAGTAGCTCCAATGATGCGAGCTAATGCGGGTATGGCAACTGCCGCTGGTTCTACCATATACGCCTTACATCAATTTCAGGCCGCCGCAGATGAGGCGGAGTTAACCAAGTTGAAGACCGTAACCGGATTGGGTGATGCAGAAAAGGCTAAGAAGATAAATGCAATCAGATCACGCCGCGATTTCCTCACCCGGTACCCAGTGTTCCGCTCTGCACCTTACTCTGAAAAGTTGAGAGGCTGGTACAACAGGTTCCACAAACCGGTACCTAAAGTAACTCCGGAAGACTATAAGGAATATTTTTTAAAGGCTGAAACTAATCGTAAAGACATTGGTAATCCTTTAAAAAACCGGTAATCTGGGATCATAGAATGAAGGGGCTGGGAGAAATCCCAGTCCTTTTATTTTTATTTCCGGTATAATAACTACCAGAGAGAATAGTATTAAAATTTAAAGAAATGAGGAATATATTTATCATGTTAAACAATGTAAGAGCAAAAGGCCCGTTGATTTTCAGTTCTGATGTAGGACAATACAATGTATTAAAGAAACATTTACAATTATGGTACAATAGTGCTAGAATGGTAAATGGGGCTACTACGTATAAAATGCCGGACTTTGATTTACCTGAGGTAGTTGAGAAACTTGAACTCATTGATACCGCGGGCGATCTCCGCATGGTACTTCCTTTGGACGTTTTTTTAGCTACCAAGCTGGAAGATGGCGGTTATGAATTACCAATTGAAGAGTGGAAGGCTAAGTATAAACCTGTTCGTTTTTAATTAAAGAAAGGAGGGTACCAAGAGATCTATGGGACCAATGGACTATAATAACTCAAATCAAAACCTGGATGCACGATTTGTCCCGCCGGTTAGGGGACTTAATCAGAATACCCTTAATTCCGATCGGATGGCAGGAGTGCGTGAAGATCTCAGCAGTACTCTCCAATCTTTTCGTGATTCCTTAGCGTTCAGTTTCCAAACCTTGAATCTAACATTGTCCTCCTTGAATAACAGTGTTAGACTGGTTGGAACAAAACTTAATATAAATGATCCATCTTTATTAAATTCACAGTACGTACCTGCTAGTAAGCTGAATACTTATTATGGTGGATTATCCCGTGGATATGCACAGTTTGCAGGGAATCAATCCTTAACAGGGATGCTATTTGCAAACCCACCGTATAACGTATCTCCAATGGAATATTGGTTAGAACGTAACAGAGAAATGCCTATGCGGTTAAGCAGTGCTGCCGCAGGGATAACCGGTGCTGCTATAAACACTGGTGCGTACATGGCAGGCAGTGCAGCAGGTGGTGCATGGGCAGGCAGTGCCCTCGGTGTTAGCAGCAATTTAGGCAGGATGATGCTGGGTGTACCGTTTGGTATGGCTGCAGGTGCATTAGTTGGCACTGTAGTAGACCCGATGGTAGCTGCAGCTCAGGAGCATAACCGTGATGTCTCTGCTATTCGCCGTATGTCACCGAGATTCAGATCTCAGTTTAGCTTACGAGAAGCTCAAACTGTTGCTACAGGTATGGAAGACCTGGCGTTCTCTGAAATAATGAATACAAACTCCCTGATGCCCAGACTTAATATGTCTGGTATGCGTGATATCGCAATGATGGGCATGCAGGGCAATATGTTCCAGGGGACATCTCCGGAACAAATGCTGCAGCAGCTTAAGCAGGCAGGTCAAGTAGTTAAATTCCTGACAGGTGTAATGGGTAACAAAGATATCCAGGAAACCATGCAGGCTGTGAAACAAATGAAAGACATGGGCGTTAATCTGTTCCAAACAACAGGTGCGGCCCAAAATATAGGTACAGATGCGTTCCGTTATAGTAAGGCCATGGGTGTCGATGCTGCTACGTTGTTGAACCAGTCTATGAATATGAGTGCTGCAGCGTTTGGGCAGTATGGTAATCCTGCATTCATAGGTATCCAGCCTACAATGCAAAACCTTGCTTACCTTGCGGAACTTGAAAAACGTAGAGGACTGAGTACCGCAGATATCGCATCCGGCGGTGGTATTTCTACTATAGCAGGTAAAATATCTGCAGCTCAGGCTACACTTCTTAACAGTAATAATATTGGTATGCCGCTGCTAGCTTCTGGTTGGCAGGGATCTGGCTTTAATCAGCAGATGTTCAGTAACACTATGCGAAACAATGGGTACTTTGGCACAATAGCTCAAGGCGCACATAACATGTTTAGCCAGGGGTTACGTGGTATATCCAATTACTATATGAATCGAAATAATATCGCTGCTGACATGGCTAACCAGGGGACACTAAGTGATAACATGCGTGATATCCTGGAGAGCGTAGTTTCCCAGATGCCTGGATTGAATGATCCTACATTGTCGCCATCTGATCGTACAAACATGGTTGCAATGTATCTTCAGAACATCATGGAAAGCAATGGAAACCCAATAGACGCTGCAACAGCTAAAGCCTATGCGATGCAAATGGTCCAGCCAAGCTATATGAGAACTGCTGAGCGTAATGCAAATCAGCAGTATATTTTGGGTGTCGGTGAAAATATGCGTGCTCAAATGGGACCGGGTAGATTCATTGAACGTATAGGTGAAGGTGTTGAACGTTTCACAAGTAAAGTCCATAAAAATCTTATTTTAAATCCAGGCCGTGCACTAGGAGACTGGTTTAGTAACTCCTTTGACGGGACTCTTGAGGGTAATGGCGCACGCACTAATGTACCATTAACAGGTGAGAGTCTCCGTAATTACAGATGGGCACTTAATGTAGCCAGAGGCGCTGATTCACGTGCTACTGGTAGTAGGTACCAAGCTTCTGATTTGTATAATTCGTGGAATAGATTAGGTATCCGTGATACTTTGGGCAGCAGTGTTTTGTCATTGTATTCCAGTATTACAGGTAATGCAGACCAGAATAGGTTAACTGCAATGCTTGATACTAATATGGGATTCCAGTACGCAGATATGTGGAACAGGATCGCATCTGGTAATACTATGAGTAAAGAGCAAGCAATGGGTGACATGTATGCCTGGTTAAAAGGAAATACAACTCGAAAAGATATTGAAAACATATTTAGCGAATACGAGGAGAATGGTACTGCAGCAGACCCGCTGCGTGCAGCAGCAGACTTGTTTATAAATAAGGGTAACGGTGTAATGGCAACGCAGGCTGATGCTATGTATGCAGCGTTACGCAAGAAAAACGTATTTAGCACTGAATCTCTGCGTCAAGTCTTTGGTGACCAGTTTGTCAAAGACAACGTAGCTGGCGGGAGAATCGCGGGTACTGCGGACTTTATTGCCTCCGGGTATGGCAGTGATCCCAATGTTCGTAAACGTGCAGAAAAATATGTACAGCAATTACGTAGCAAGGGAATTAATATCACAGTTGACCAGTATCTTGGTGGTGTTGGTTTAACGTATGCCAAGGATACGAATAGAAACCAAAGTAATCTAAGTAAGGTAATGGTTGCAGGAAAACTGGACAGGGTAAAAGAGTTTGCAATGCCTTTTGCCAGTCAGTTCGGAGCTGAACGTTATGCTAATTTAGTACCTGGTACTGAAGGGTTTAATTTAATGTCTTCCGGTGCTAATAGATTACTGGAAAATCTGGGTATTACAGAGACAGGACTCGCTGATTTAATGTCCAGCGACAGTTCACCAGAGGAAATCGAAGCCTTTGGTCAGATCTTGCAAATGTATACCTCGGGTAACTATGCACCAGGTGAAGGTCCAAGTAGTGAGCAATTAGCTTCCTATGCACGAAAAATAAAAAATAAAGAATTAGTAAGCGCAGTATCACGTTTAGGAGATGAGGGAAGCTTATGGGCACGCAGACAAGTGCGAGATTTCTCAGATAAAACTCCTAATGGTACCAGTGATTACGAAAAGCTGTACAAAGAAGATACAGCTAAGTTATTCCGTGATGTCGTTGGGTTCAAGATGGTTGATGATACCCGTGGAAAACTTGATACAACACTGTCTGACATTGGCTTTAAACTGAAAGATGGTCAAAGCGCTGCTGAGGCTGCAATTACTCCTGGTGGCCTTGGTAAACTTATTATGAGTTCTACCGCTCTGACTGACGAAGCAGCACGTGCAAAAGAGTTTATAAGCAGTGTTTATAATATGAGTGACAATGAGATCCAAGAGCGATTTGGTGAATCATTGAATATCGATAAAGTAAACGCATCAAACCGTGAAAGTATCCGTGACAGCATAGTAACACGAGCTATTCAACTCCAAAAAGAGGAAACTCAGCAATCTACTGAGAAGATGGCCCGAGTTACCAAGAGTGCTATTGATACCGCGGTAGACAAAGATGGCGCTGGTAAACCTGCAGTTCGAGTAATAATGTCAACTGCACCGGAAGAAAAAGCAGAAAAAGCTAGGGATAAATTCAATAGTATTACAGGGGAAACCAGTTTCAAACCTAATTGGTGGACTTGGGACAACAGGCAGAATATACAGAAAAAAAGGGGACTAAATGGTATGCCCCCTACAACGTTTGACTTAGGATATGGGTCGTAAGGAGGTGGACATAGTTAATGGCAGTCGATACACCCTATGAAGATATAAGTTCCAGTGTTAAAAATAAACTTGCCAATATTGCAAATTTACAAGTAAAAGCTGGAGTTCTATTTAATAACAGTACCTATCAGGATCGAGAAAACATTATGCAGACAACGTATAACCTGGTTAAAAACTCTGCAAATGAAGCTGCAATGCTTGCCAGCTTAAACTCGATGGAAGTTTCGATCCAGAGACAGATTGATGAGCATACTCTTAGCTCTCAAAGTGCATCTCCTGAGTCTACATATAGTAATGCGATTATGTCTGACTCCAAGGCTACTGAACTGTTAAACTCTGCAAATCTTGGCAGTTCATTATCTTTGGAAGATGTTCCAGGTGCTATTTCATCTAATAGTATTTTGGCGGGGATGACGGAAGAAGTTAAGAACTCCGAAGCTGCACAAGCAGAAGTGGGATCACAAACCGCAATGGATATCGGAGCCTTGTATAGGCATGGCTCTGGTAGACTTGTTGATTTTACATATACTGATGGTACAGATGACGATTCTCGTAGAGCTTATATGCAACTGCAAGGTGAAACAACGGCTTTAACAAGTCAAATTGCAGGCGAGGATAAAGATTTACTGCAAAGTGTATACAACCACTTGATAAACGGTTATACTAGTATTATAATAACATCTGTACAAGAAAATTTAATGGAACGGCAAAGTATTATGCCGACTATCGGGGATAACTTTGCAGCTACATTTTCTGGCGCAGAACCTCAGATCCTGGTAATATCAGGTCTGTTGCCCTTTGATGCATCTGCAGAGGGCTCCTGGTTCATCTCGTTTCTCAATGCCTATAAATTTTTCATCAGGGCAAGTAAATTAGCGCAGTTTAGGTGTAGTCTTAAAATAACTTTCCCGGATTTCACATCGTATACATGTTATCCGGTATCGATAAATAACTCGTTGGTATCAGATCAGGATAACGTTATACCGTTTAGTATGACTGCAGTAGTTATCCAGCCCCCACCGAATAAAGCGTATGGCTATGATAGCTCAGTGACTGAGCCTGAAAACACTGCAGAAGAAGTTGCAGAAGAAACCTCTGATGAAACAAAGCAAGCTGATATCGAAAAAGAAGTAACAAAGGATCCCAAAGAGGTTGCAAAAACATCGGAAAAGAAAAGCTTTGTAGATTCGGTGTCAAGCTGGGTGAATAAGGTTACTACCAGTAAGGAAATGCAAGAAGTAAATAAAGCATTAACGGTAGCAAACCAGGTTTCGGGGGCAATCAGCTCTATCACGGGTAAACCGTATGGCTCCAGATATTATTCAGGCAAGATAGGAAGGGGGACCTATGATTAATGGCTAATGAAGGTAATAAAATAGGTTCAATATATGAAGACCAAGCGAAAATCATAGAGAAAAAAGCAGAAGATGGCTTAGCTTCATATGAGTTACCGGGTGTAACTGTTGAAGCGGAGAAGGAAAGCGATACTGCTGAGGATGCAAACCAGGAGGAAACCAATAGTGGTCCTGGTGATTCCCCTGATACCAATGTGTTTTTTTTAGATACCAAGGTATTTTTAGAGGGAGTACAGATCCCACACAGTTCTGTCGCTGTTTCTTACGGAATATCTGCTCCTCCGACTTGTACTATTGTATTACAGGCAAGCTCTTTTTTACGTGACTTACCTGAAACAACAAAAATACATATAATTTATAGAGATTTACTACCGGATAGCACGGGTGCGTATAAATATCGGCTGTTATTTGACGGTGAATTATCAGGTATTAGTTATTCTATTGATCCCAGTGGCGCTCAAATGACTATTACAGGGATACATTCAACTGCATATCTGGCTTTGATGCAAATTATGAGCCTTCCTGCAGCGCAATATATGAGTTTACCTTCTGCAACAATGTTGGGCAATGCTACTCTGGTAACTGTAGCGTCCGGCTTTGATAAAGTAAAGGTAGATATAATCAGTAAACTTATCGAGCGTAAATCATTTCAGAGCATGGGTGATCTTGTTTACCAGATCTTGAAGAATATTATCGAGGGTGGCAAGGACAAAGGCTCGGTGGGTAAGTGGTTTTATCAAAAATTAGGACCTGAACCTAATGGACTAAAGATTTTAGATAGAATTTATGGTGTAAGTGAAGTTGCTAAAAATGCACCTTTGGTAGACTGGAGCATTGAACGCAATAAAGGTGGTGCTGGGAGTGTTGGGGGAGCTATAACAGGTAAATATAGTGATAATCCAGCATCAAGTATAGTTCCAACAACTGACATAAACTTTGAAACAAGTACTGGGATAGATTATAAATTATATGAAGCAAACGGTGAAATAGGAACTGGTGGATTTGGTACTAATAGTGAATCTATTGTTCAAAATGCGGAGTCGGCTCTTGGTACTCCTTATATTTTAGGTGGCGACGGAACTCCTCAAAATGGTACAGACTGTGGACAACTTATAAAAACTTCTGTTAATGGTAGTGGCATAGATTGGAACAGTAGATATGTACCTAATATGCTTAAAGAAGCTCGTGAAAAAGGAGTTTGGCATGAAGCTAATGATGGCTATGTTCCTAAAGCAGGGGATGCAATTATTGTAGGTAAGGACTTAGGACATATTGTAATGAGTGATGGTAATGGTGGATGTTACCAAGCATCTACATCTAGAAACGGAGTTGTTCATGATTCTTCTGTTACATATATGTTTAATGGGGAAATTGCAGGATATATAGCTTTTAATGACTTACCATCTGGGGAGAAATATACATAATGGCCAGTACAGACGCATATAGAATAAGTAATGTTGAACTTACAGCATATACCTATAATAGTAAAATAGAAAATGGTAAAGATGATGGCGTGGGGTCTACAGGTACGCCTGTTGTTCCTGGTAAAACTATTGCAGTTGACCCAACTAAGATACCCTATGGCTCAATAGTAGATATCAATGGTACAAAGTATCTTGCAAATGATACCGGAAGTGCAATGTCCAGTGATTTAGGTAACTATACGACACGCATTGATATTCCGTGTTTCAGCTATACTGAGGCGATAAATTTTGGCCGTCAGACAGCGGATATCATTGTATATCCCCCAGGTAACCTTCAGGGTGAAGTTATAAAGGACTCCATAAAGAAAAACTATGATATCCAGGAGGGTACAAATTTTTCTGAGTCTTGGAACTCACGACCTGAAACTCTCAGTGAGACCCAATTAGCTGCAGCTAATAAGTTGTCTAGCGCTATTGCTTCTGGCGGCGGCTCTGCAGTTGTTGGTAATGCACTCAATTCTGTAGATAAAATGCTTGCAAATGTAACCTCTGAGGGTGCAAATCTTGCAGGGTTTGACTCTGAGGTCACTGAAAAAAATGAAGCTAAGATTACCGGCGCGGGTATTGCAGGAGCAAAAGCTACAGAAACTGGTATTATAGACTTTGCATCGTTTGTCGGTACATTAGCGTTTAATACTCAGATGAACATGGATTTCAATGAAGACGGTGAACAAACACTGTATGAATACTTGGCGAAGTTCATGTCTAAATTTTACCACCAGATATACTTTGTCCCTAATCTGAAGAATAATTATACAATACTTTGTAAACCGGAAACCTTGTTTATCCAAGCTCCGTCCTGTAATGTATTGTTTCCTAATATAAAAGCAGGCATTGGTTATAGCAGGCCTATGAAACAGGAGCCTACTCGTATTTTACAGGTATCAGACCCTATAGGCCAAGTCTTTAATAGATCAGGCGGTGAACTTTCCAGGTTACTTTGTATGCTCTTTATAGACTCGGAAGACGAAGAGGTAACTCGGAACGGCATGCCTATCCATAAAAACTTTGTAGCATCGTTAGGCGAGGAGCATGCAAACCTTACAGATAAAACGTGCCCTATGCTTAATATAACAAAGTTTGAAGAAGAAAATGGTGTTCGCTGTACTACGGTAAATAAAGGTGCGGATATCTGGCTATACTTAAAGTCGAGTAAATTAAAAGGCAGTTCTTCTTCTGGTAAGGACGAGGATAAGTATACGCTGTCAATGCCAGCCAGCAAAGCTGAACAGGTAGGTATTGGTATGACTATTGCCAGATTAGCTCGTTATGAGCTTTTAAGGCAGCGTTACGGATATCGTAACGGTACAGCAGAGTGTTACTTTAATCCTTATTTAGTACCAGGATTTCCTTTCGTAAGCGTTGAATCCACTGTAGAACAGCTTAATATATATGGATATATCACAGATGTTACTCATAATATAACAGATCGTTCTCAGACTACAAGTATATCTTTTACGTGTGCCCATGGGGATTATGAGGCCGCACCGGAAGCGTTCCCAATCGTAGAATCTGAGTACGCTGATAAAATAGATGCAACTTACAAGGATATGTTAGGCGATAATATCAAACCAGTGTCCAACGAGGATGTTCCGGGTCTGATAGAGGGGTATAATCAGTCTAACAAAACCGTAAGTAGCTCGCTAAAAAAAATCTGGAGAGAAACGCCGGACATTGAAAGCTATTTAAAAGAAGTAGCTGACGGTGCGACTATAGTAGAGGACCAGAATTACTGGTACTTCAAAAATGGTGAAGGGTCTCAATTCTTTGACGAGACTATCCAGGCGCGGCTCAAAGAGTATATGTCAGATATTGTTAATAAAGGTATTGCGTTGAGTAACGCTGATGTGCGTTGAGAAAGGTGGTAAACATGATAAAAGTATTTATCTCCCAGCCTATGGCGAATAAAACTGAGGAAGAAATTCTTCAGGAGCGTGAACGGGCAGTAAAGCGAATAAAGAAGCGTTTTGATGATGACGATATTGAAATAGTAGATAGCTATTTTGGTATGGCAGGTTCAGACCATCCATTAGCATCACTGGGTAAATCTTTGATAGCACTGAGCACCGCAGATGTAGCTTATTTTGTAAAAGATTTCGAGAAGTATCGTGGCTGCAAGATAGAAAACATGGCAGCAATTGCGTATGGCATTGAAGTCATTGAGGAACATGAGTAACCATGAGTGTTCTGATCCAGCATGATATAAAAGATACTGTGTATTCAGCTTTCGGTGCTACAGAGGCTGAAGCCAAAGCTAACGCTGAAACCATGGCAGCAGAGTTAACAGCAAAGGGTCACCACGTGCGCGTAGATGACTCAGGATCAAAGTTAAGAGATGACCTATATGGTTGGACCGTGCTAGCTAAAAAAATTCAATACAGATAAAATTTAGAGCTCTGAGAGGTACTTACGTATCAGTCGGAGCTCTAGCTGTTTTATTATTTAATTACTAAGAAAAGCTTCGATATCGATGTCCTGCAGGGTAAGCAGTGATCCTTTGGGAACCGGGTGCAGCCTGTGGTTCTCAGGTAGATTACTTAGTACAGATATCATCGCAGGTCCATATACTTCAGAATTCAGGGTATCGTAGATTTGATCTAGTATATCCGAGTACGAATCGCCGCCTGCCAGTAATGATACCTCAAAAATATAAGCTATGTATTTCGACGCTGGCAGAGTAGTTAGTCCCGGAAGGGTATCTATATTGAAATTCTCAGTACGGGAAATGTATATTGGTACTTTCATGTTAATTACCTGTAGAACCAAACCCGCCTTGACGGGTTGCTTTTCTGGGAATATCAAGTGCTACAGTTAAGTACTTTTGAAAAATACCCTGAACAATTCGTTCGCCTTTTTTAAGCTCTACAGGTTCGATACCAGGATATAACTGAACCATAACACCAATCTCCCCACCATTATCTTCATTGTCTGCATAGTCTGAGTCAATGACTCCTGTGCCATTCAGAAGATACATTTTTTTACTCAGAGAGGACCTGATATACAGTGCAAGCCATTCGTCTTCTTGCATATAAGCTTTAACGCCAAGCCCTATGAATACCGGTTCATTACTTGTAACTGTTACGTCCTTCGGCAGAAAAAAGTCATAACCTGCAGAGCGTGCAGTGCCGCGGGTAGGAAGTTGAATATAATCAGGCTGAGGGTACCATACAGAATCAAAGGTTCTGCTGGATTTAGCCATGGATTTAATGTCCTGGCTATGGTCCCCAATTCTAAGACCATGTTTATCTAGGAAAGCACGCAGAGATGTATATTCTGCTTCACCGTAACATTGTTCTGCCATATTAAGAGTTATGGGGTTAATAAAAATATCCTTACTATAGCTTTTACTTACGTTCTCAAATTCAAGAGAACAAAATTCTTTAAACTCTTCAAGAGTAGGGAATGAACTGATTACTTGCATTGCGTATACCTCCAAAGTTATTATTTAATACTAACTTTAGTATACCATATAAGTCAATGCAGGTCAACGTAGATTACACTAGGAACCTTACTTTAAGATTACGCTTATCTGAAGTTTGATATGTATATTGTGAAAGTTCTTTTTCCAGATTCTTATATTTAGTTGTAAGCACTGAATATTTTTTGTTTAGCATAACATTATTTCTTCGTTCAGAATTTATAGCAAAACAGAGCTTAATCAGTTCATCTGGGTCAATTTCAATAGTTTTCTGATTGTTTTTCTTAGCTGTTTTAGCTTTGGCAATTACAGCATCAATAGTTTCTCGGGTAAGTTTCATTATCAATTATCTCCTTCGATAGTAGAATCTAACATTTTTAATACTTGATTAAGAGCTACAAGCGTAGGTGGGAAAAGATTAGCTTCTGACATTATTTCCTCTCTTGAAAACCATTTGAGTTCAGTCATTTCAGTCGTTCTTTCTCCTAATTTAATATCCATTGTTGGAATTTTATACATAAATATGTAACTGCGAACCATTTGTTTTTCGCCTTTTATAATCGCAGGCGCAAAGAATCTGCCTACAAATTTCATATTATCCGGGTTCTCTACTGTGTAACCGAATTCTTCTGCACATTCTCGCATAGCTGCTTCAAACGGCATTTCATTGTTTTCGATTTTCCCACCTGCGAGTCCCCATCCCTGACCATCACTTCGTAATCCTAATAATACCTCGTTTTTCTTGTTTATCAGGGCAACCCCTGTTCCTTTGTCATAAATATTCATTATTTTATTCCTCCTTTATAGTAAAAACTAACCATGAGTCTTGCGTATATCCAGCTTCTATAAGTTCTTTATGCAATCTATTTATTTGGGAAGCCCATAGATATGACGTATCTATCATTATTATCTTTTGTTTATTTGCAATTGCAGTGCGTACATCCTGAATTTCATTATCCATACGAGGTACTGTATAAATATATGTAAGCGTTGGTATTATTGCATTCAATAAAACTAAAAGAATGACTGTACCTTTTTTCAGTTTGCCCCAATTAGTGCCTATATATAAAACCAAAATACATATACTTACAATTGTTAATATTGTACCTATCATAACAAATATATCCATTATTATTTCTCACCGCTTCCGTAAAAAGAATTTTCATTGTAAAATAGTGAGGCGATGATTAACATCGCCTCTTTTAGCATTATGGATTTACAAGAGTATCTTCAGCGACATCCATGAGTTCCTTGTTTAATACCTCGATAGGTATTGCTAGAAATCTATTGTATTGACTGTGTTCTGCAAAATCCTTTAATATATCACCTACATTTCCAGGTATAAAATCTGTTCCGTCTGCGATATATCCGTTACTATTAGTATGTAAACTCATTGGGTATCCAAAATTCTTTGTAAACCTACACAAGACATTTTCATCGCCCCTAAAGCTCCCAATAAATTTGCCAGGATACATAATCGTATCATTTTCCACATAGAATGGGAGTATTGCCATAAGACCATGAGTTTCATTTAGTATCCTAATTGCTAGGTCAGGATTTATTTCAGATTTCATCTGATTACGCCTAATATGCAAAGCCATACGTTTATTGAAGCGATCGTGAAATTTAGCTTCGTTAAAATCTGCAGGGAATACTACTTTCTTATATACGTCATCTCTGAACCTTTTAATCAGAATCTTAAATCTTTCTTGACGGGGAGGTCTATTTTCTTGAGGCTTACTTTTAGGTTTAGTTTCAGTTTGTGAAACCTCTACTGGAGGGGCAGGCAATTCTTTACACTCAGCTTTAGATTCCGCGTCTGCAGATATAACGATACATATACTTTTAAAGATTTTTTCCAGCCTATCTAATAACGTTGAGTATGTATTATGTATATTAAGCTCCTGGATATCCTTGCACATCTTTTTATGTCTTTTTCTAACCAGTTCTAAATTCAAAGATTTAGCATCTAATGTTGCTAAAGTAAAATACATATCTGCAAGTTCTTTTAGAGATGCTTTGTTGAATGTATCGGCTAAAAAGGCATCGATTGTAGGGCATATATCTTCAAATTCTTTTCTTGGGGTAGGTGTTATTTCTTTAGTAGAGGAAGTGTCATCTAATACTATTGCAATTGAAAACCAATCTATAAGAGTTCTTACACACATACCTTGAATTTTACCATATAATGCCCAATCAGCATCAGGGTCTCCCCATGGGTATCCTCCACATACACCTCTAAGCCAGTGGTCAACAATACTATAGGATAGTACAAATGATATAAGTTTACCAGACTCCAATTCTATACCAAATTTCCAGTCATCCATACGAGTATAGGGTACTGATACCCCATAGCAGCATTTTTCATAGAAAAATCTATGAACTAATTCATGTTGTAATTCTGGAGTAAGTTTTTGATTGAACTTTAATTCATCCTGAATAAATTTAATTAACGCTTCTGTTACTTCTCGATGATCTGGGGATTCATGGAATACCTTTAAAATGTGATCTCTTAATTTTACGTCGTTTGCCATATTAACGGCCTCCTTATTAAAATTTTGATACTATTACCTAGTATCTATACAATATACTTATACCAATCCAGGTATAATAAAAGCATAAGAAAGAATGTGAAAGGAGAAATAAAATGGTTAGACCTAAGTTAGTCGGGTTCCAAGAGGGTAAGGTTGGCCTTAAGGCATCTAATCAATATTCTGATTCCGATTTGGAACTTTGGCGTAAATATAAACAAGGTAATACTCAAGCTAAATGGGATTTATTGAAAAAATTCCATGGTGTTATTGTAAGCAATGCCAGAAAGCTTAGCAATGTACGGCCATACTCTGTTGTAGAAGCAGAGCTTAAAGAACTTACGTTGAAAGCCTTTGATACCTATAATCCTGCAATGGGAGCCAAGTTATCAACGCATGTAATCAACACTTACAAAAAAGTAAGCCGTGAAAATATCAGTAATCAGCATGCTATCCGTATCCCCGAGAATGTACACTTTAAATTCCGACCCATCACTGAAGCTACTGAATACCTTTCTGAAGCTCTAAATCGAGAACCGACTCACCAGGAGATAGCAGAGTTTACCGGGTGGTCAGTGCCGAAAGTTATTGACGCTACTACTCGGCTTCGTCGTGAGCTGGTAGAAAGTAAACAGACGTTTGATCCTGGCGTACATGAGACTGATCCTACTGAACAGGCGTTATACTATGCGTATCATGTGCTTGATAATCCTGGTAAATATATACTTGAGCATACAACTGGTTACGGTGGTAAAGTAGAATTGCCGGACTCTAAGATCAGAACTTACTTAAAACTTACACCCCATATGTATAATAAAAAGAAAAACGAAGTTGTCGGAGTTGTACGAGAAGCTCTTAATACAGCATCTGAAGGCTTCTAACGAGGTAAGGCTATGATAGTTCTCCATCCATTAAAAGGTACACGTCATGCAGATACCGATACTTTTAGAATCTCTACAAATTATAAATTTGCTGAATTATTAAAAAAATATATCGAGATAAAAGGTGACGAATGTATGCTTTCACGGGAATCGCTGGATGCAACAGAGCCTGATCTTCGAGATATAAAAGTTAAGTATGCACCTACTGTAACTATAACTATTGATTGCTATACAGACCTGGATACTTCTATTTCAGGCTATAACATTCTCTGTGATAGCTACAACGCCCTTGTAGGTACAATTAACTATGAAACTTATCAGCAGCAACGTACCCCAATAGATTCATTGGGTTATACCCAGACAAACAGTCTAAAATATGGAACTGTTTCGGATATAACCTATTACATTGGGTATGTTACTAATACCGACGATATGGAGTATTTGAAAGATGATGAAAATCTGGATACTCTGGCTAAACGTATCATCGAAGGGTCATATGGTCCGCCTGTTAAAACAGTGGAAGACAATGACCCCGTTGGCAATGACGATCCTTATTTTTACAGAATAGATACATGGGAAGAAAATGAAACAGTTGATGGATGCTCAGGAGAAATCCTGGAAACTTTGTATTCGGGATTACCTGTTAGGTATCTATCGATTTCATCGTTTCCCAAAGCTGATACAAATTATAACTGGCATACGCCGTTAACATATACTACTCCAACTAATTGCTTGTTTATTGGCTCTGTTCGTGCCCAGGGCGGTACTGCCACTGCGTATATGAAAGTCGGGAATACGGAGTATACTGAGGTTATCGAAGATACTACCTTCCGAATTGTAATATTTGAAGCAGAGGTCAACGAAGGAGACAATGTACGTATCGGAGTCCAGGGTTCCGGAAGATTAGACTACTCAGGTATTTGGGTTTCCCCTAAAGGAACATTGGGTAACCTTGATGACCCGCGTTCTACCTATTCTATCTTCCCTCCGGGCTACCGTTCTGTAAGCCGAGTTTCATCCGCATATAACAGTGCAGATGCTATCCATATTGCGCTTACCAGTGCTAAGACACTTATTGAGCGTGCTAAAGATAAAACGATGCCTACTATTGGCAGTCAATTGACTCAGGAAGAAGCTACGTCTGAAAGTAGTGGTGGGGATTCCCTGACTCAATTTGTTTTTACAGCATTAGGCTATGCAAATGCATTAAGCGGTATCATGGGTATTTTAACCGAATTCTCCAGTGATAAATTAAATATTGTAGATCCTACAAAGATCAACGTAGATTATAAAGCGTTAGAAAATTCTATATCAGCTATAGCCAGTGTTCAAAAACGAACAGAAATGATTAACGCAGTAAATGACATAAAAAATATGGCAGGTGCTGTTAGTGGATTAACAAGCACTGCCGAAGAAGTTACAGAGCAAGGTAAGGCTTTAGCTGAAAAAGTTCAAAGTAAAATTGAGGCAAAGGGGGAAGCACTTAAATCATGATTTCAGGTTTAATAATGACACCTAGGCTTGAAAGCAATATTGGTCCTGTTCGTGTTAGTTATACACTTGATCCCTATGATAAAGTGGCAGGACCTTTGCGGGCAATGCAGAAATTTACAGTTATTTTAATGACTGGGGTAGGTACTGATCCTATCCGTCCCTGGTTTGGAACTAAACTTTCTAAGTTAGTACGAATGAATGTTGTTGATACTACAGAGACAAAAGTGTTTGTAAGAGACCAGGTATCGGAAGCTATCAGACAGTTCTTTAAACTCCAGAGTCTTGAAAGCTCTCAAAATACACAAACAGCAGATGATATCATTACTTCTATAGAATTGATATCACTTGATATAAATGCTGCTAATCAAATCTCCATCACTGTACGGTTTACTCCGGCTAAAGCTGCATCGATAGTATATTCGATGAAAGTAAACTGAGAAAGGAGGAAACAATGGCGATAACTGATAATTTTGATACAACAGTCAATATGGAAACGAGAATATTTAATATTCTTTCAGATGCCTATCCCAATTTAGATTGTGGTCCAGGTACTCCTATTTACGAAATGTTAATACGTCCGGCTGCAATGATCTGGACACGTCAAGCAGAAGGCGCAAAGAGACTTCAGGAATCTGTAGGATTGCAAAATTATGTATCTATGGACAATGAGGACCTTGAACGTTTGATGAGCCGGTATTTTTTAACCAGACGTACAGGTAACTATGTAACAGGTGTAGTTCGAGTAATCTTTGGATCTAAGTCTGATATTTATATAAGTGCAGGCGATGTATGGGAAGCTAGTAATAGCAGAACATATGAAGTAGTATCCGACCACTTTGTAACTAAAGATGAGCTGCCGGGTGATGATGTTAATGGTTACTATATTGATGTCTCTGTTAGATCACTTGGTACAGGCAGTTTTTATAATGCAGTAACCAATGACGCGGTAACAGTTACGGGTTCTGTAGCTGCTTTTGTACGCAGAGCATATTTTCTTGCTGATACAAGTGATGGCGGTATTGTAGAATCGAACTATGTGTTTTATAATAGAGGCAAGGATGAACTGGCATTACGGGGACTCTTTGCATATAAAACTGTTAAAGCTATTTTACGTGATAACTTTGATAATATTCAGGAAGTAGTACCCGTAGGTATCAGAGATAACGAAATGATTCGTGACCTGGTAAATATACGTGGTGTAGGCACTGTACACATTGGGGGTAAATGCGATATTTATATTCGCAATAATACCTTTAATATAAAAAGCGGTTATGTAGCTCCGCTGGGATTTCCATTAGCTTTTAATGGCAAGAGTTTGATCAATGAACCTGAAGAATTAATGCAGGCGTGGAATGATGCAAACCTGCTTCCTAATGATACATCACTGCGTGGCTCTGTAAAAGAAGAGGTACCGTTGCTTACCCCAGCTTCTCCTATGAGCAGCTTAACATCAAGTATCTCGGATGTTGAAGATTTTGTAAACAACTCTAATAATGAGCTGTTGCATACAGATAATCTTGTAAAACAAATGTGGCCGCTGGTATTCACTGCTTCAATAAAAGTCTCAGATATTGAATCGAGTACTGCGATTGCAAAGGTAAAACAGGCAATATCTCAGTACGTAAATGAATTACGGGATTCCGATTATCCCCAGGTAGCTGAAATTGCTCACATTATTCGTGACGCTGGGGTTATGATGGTACACTTGCCTATCGATGTGAAATGTTATTATTTAACCGAGGATCTACGTATGGAACGTATTGGCCTTGATTTATACCGTCAACCTCAAGATTCTATTCTCCGTCCTTTGGAATCTGACAGCTTGAAATTTATAATCGAAGACCGGTCACAGATTTCTATGCGTACATGCTGCTGGTACACAAATGAAGACTTGATAAAAGTTGATGTGGAGGCGTAGCCTATGCAACGTTATAACTCATGGCTTCAGACCTTAACACCAGACTTTTGGACTGAAAAGTTTAAGCCGAAAGATATTTTACGAGTAACATCACATGCTGCATCTATTTTATCCTTGCCTACCGACGTCTCTCTTTTAGCTCGGTATGATATAAATGAGATAAATGAGCATACGGTTGGTATTACAAAAGTATGGCAAGAGTTTGAGTTTGGCGAGCCTACGTACCTTGAGGATGAAGATTATCCGTATGTGTACACAATTGACGAGAACTGGCTATTTTTAGATGCGTTTTACGATGCTTATGTAGACCCTGAAATCAATCTTCAAAATGAAGTAGATTTTAGATTAACTAAAGGTAAACTGGCATTTGTAAAAGAGGTACCTAAAAAAAAGCTGTTATTATCAAAGGGTCGCTATGCTGGACTGCGTATCTATAACGAGATCGGCAATCTTCTGGATTACAAACGCCTGGACTCGACTACCTATAGAGATTCTATTGCTCCGATATTAGCAGGGTTTTACTTGGGACCTTCTCCTAGAAATTTGCTTGCAATGCTTAACTTAGTCGTTGGCTTACCAGTAGCTAAGTATGGTAATGAAACTGTTATTAGTATTGCAAACCAAGTAGTAGAAACTGATAGATATTCTTACCCAATGGGTAATGCTAAAATTAGTGTAAAAGAGGGGGATGTTCTTTATAGATTTCAACCTCTGTCAAACACTGTTGAACTTATTACCCATAAAACACATCCTTATTGGTGGGAAACTCGACCAGTAGATCTGTTTGCAAAGTATCTCATTGATGCTCCGATGACAGAAGAAATTAGAGATTATATTATGTCTAATTTCCTGTATGATGTGGTAGCTTATATCCGGTTAAATCTCCAATGGCAAGATCTTCAAGTATTCCAGGATAATCAGGATATTCTCCAGTTATTCTATGATGCTTTACCTACCAGGACCGATATATTTTTAACTCAGCAATACGTAGCTGAGTCTTATGATGATAACAATATAATGAGTCCGGACATTGATAGTCTAGGTGTACGACTGAATTTATCTGCAGTCTATGGTCTTAAGAATATACCTGGAGATATGTTTATTTACTCTAAGGATGTAGGACGTCCGATATTTACGAATGATCTTTCAGATCCGTTAGCTCTTACTTTAAATAATTATTATTGGCATATCTTTGATAAAGAAGATGACGATAATTTTAATGAGTTCTGGAAAAGCAAGCCTAATCAACCGTCATATGTAGAACTTAACTACAGTAAAGTTTATTTCAGAGAAACAGATACTCCATTTGCTGAGCATAAAGAATTTCATCTTAGCCATATGACATTCCCTGCGGATGTAACTGACATGGGAATAAAACTTGATTTGAAGGGAGATACTTCTGGTGGTATTTACTCTGAGATCACCCAGGAAATAATAGATAGTACGCCCAGTTATAATTTTATACAGGGCGAAACTGTTTGTGGTATCCTGGAAATGGATAAGTGGGAAATGGATAATGTTGTTATGGCAAAGGATGGTCTGGTTGTATTTGATGGTGATAAGGGCAGCGTTGTTTCTCAGAGTTTCCCAATTGGCGGCATTCCTAAAAATATTTTTGCAAGAACAGAATATGATGCTCCAGAAGGAACTCTGGTTGATATAAAATATTCGCAGGATAAAACAAACTGGCAACCAGTACCAGAAATACTGCGAGATATGACTGGGGTTATTTATTTTAAAATAACGATGTATGCTCTGGACCGTAAGAGTCCAACTTTTAGACGTCTGTATGTAAATTTACAGTATGGTGAGGAGGAAACAGTATGAATAATATAGCAATAAATGATATTGCTAATAAAGATGCTTTAGGTATCTGTTCAGGATCGAAACTTATCGGTAGAGTAGGTTTTAAGTTGAAAGATGCAGAGGGTAATGTAGTTCAGGAAGGTAAAGTACCTAATAATATCGTATTGGGTATTAGGTACCCAATTATAAAACTATTAGGCGGCTGGGGGACTGATTCAGCAGATCTTCCGTTTGTTCGCCAATTAGCATTGGGAACCGGTGATACTGCAGTGACTATCGCAGATGAACAACTTGACAGTGAATTATCAGGTTCTCGTAAATTAACCGCTACTGTTCCTACAATTGCGGATGATGGCTTAAGCCTTACATTTTCGTTCCTGTATGACATGGTAGACGATGCGGTAGATAATCAGGATATTAAAGAGATGGGCTTATTTACTACTGATGGTACAATGATAGCTCGTACTACAGTTGGTTTATGGCGTAAAACTCCCGGGTTATATTTTGAAGTCTACTGGACTATTGGCTATCAAAAACAATAACTAAAAAAAAAGAAAACCCCGAAAAGTCTTAACTACCTATAACACGTCCGATCATGCATGGCTGCCGGATCCGGAATTCCTGGTACAATTTTAAGCTGCAAGCTTAAATACAAGAAAACGACAATGAACTCATTGTCAAACTCTGTTATAGGTAGTTAGGGCGTTTCGGGGTTTAATTATTTTCATCTTATCTGACCTCCAGAAATTGGAGAAACGTTGATGGGAGTCGAACGTTAGGAAGCATGTGTTATATGTATAATATTAGTTATACATTAGGAAATAACATAAGGAGATGCTAACGAAATATTTCTGGAGGTCAAATAAGATGAAAATAAATTATCTTGATATTATTAAAGCTGCCTAAGTAGTCCCCATGCAATTTATAACTCTTCGTCGTATCTGGAGGAGATATAACGCGATGTCACGGGTTGTCTTCATAGGTTTATGACTGCCGTCTAAACCATAAGAAAGAACCATTAAGAACTCTTAATGAATATCGACTACCTAGGCAGCCTTAATAATATCAAGATAATAAAATACAGTATCCCATGTTGGCGCTATAATTAGTAATATCTTTCCTTACCGTTATCTATCCTATAATTTCTTACAGGAAGCGAGCATGTGACCGCACTGGTACACAAACGCAATTGGGCCAGATGTTATTACTATTATTTATTTTTTATTCCTAGAACTCTCGGAATGAAAATTATAACACATGAGATACTGTATTTATAAATAGAAATAATATCTAATATTATTCCTACAGATTACTTATACCAAATTTTTTTTAATTAAGCGCATACGAATAATCAATAATTTTAGTAAGATCATCCTTATATTTTTCTAGGGATTCACTGTCGATCTTATTAAAATCAAAGATATCTATGAGCAAATATACCAGTTTATGTCTAAACGTTGTGTACCAATGAAGCTGCATGGGCTTTTCAAAATCTACTGCTGTAATTGAATAACTGTTTGCTAACATCATAAGCCCATAAACCTTAATCGGGGTCAACTCAGCCTTTAAGTTTATAAGTTTGAAGTATTCAGTACATGATTCAGATACCGATTTACAAAAAGCAATAGTTTCCATACCATCGTTTGCGTATTTAAGTATGCACCCATGGTTTTCATAGGATTCTTTGCTGGCATAGATACGACTGTCATCAGTTAGATACTCTTGACACTTTGGATACCAAACAGGATTAGCTTTCCGATATTCCAACTCGGAAAGGACTGCATCATTAACTTCATCAATATCAGGGTCTAAATACTCTGGTGTTTTAGTTACCATTTCTTTAAAATAAGAACTCTGAGCTTTCCATAATGGATCTGTTAAAAATTCGTCTTCAGTATCAAACAAATCATATTCATAGGTATCATTTAAATAACTAACAGAATCACTATAATCTACGAGGCATAGATCTCGGATAAGTTTATAATTAACTTTATCTGACATAATTTCCTGCAGAATCGCTGTAAACTCACAGCCTAATTCATAGATTATTTCATCCGCATTTTGAGTACTTTGAATTGATGAATATATTAAATTCATAAATTCTGATAAATAATAAGTAGTTTCAGATAACGATAAAGGGGGACCCATTGGTTGTTCTAATGCTTTACATCTAATTTCCCCTTTATTCTGATAGCAAGTAAAAGGCGCTAAGTCCAATAATGTATTCTCGTCTTCTTTTTGCGCCTTTTGTTTTGCCTTTTCTTTTTCTTCTTTTTCTCGTTCAACTTTTTCTTGTGCTAATTTTAACATTTCTGCGTTGACTATAATAGGTCCACTCTCCAACGCCTTTGTATCTATTTTGCTAACAGGTTCAGCCATTTAGAACCCCTCCTCTTTAAATAAGTTGATCATATCTTCTACAGTTTTTTTACGATGTTTATCCATGATAGCTTTTAACTTTAGGGTTTTATCTGGATCTACCATACTAAGAAATGCTAACTTACCATTAAACACCCGTTTACTCAAGGGTTTTAGCAGTAAATTCCTAAACGAGGACTTAAGAGATGTATTTTTAGCTGTATACTTTTTAACTAAGGCGATTCTAGCGGGATGTATATTATACATTATTTCTCGTATACCAAGCTGTTTTCCAATCAGCATCGCTTCAACTCGCAGGTCATTATATTTACTCCTAGGATACTTTACTTCAGAATTAGATATATGTAATCCTAATACAGTTTTCACTGATTGTACATATTTATACACTGGCTTAACTATAAATTCTAAATTTGGATATTTCGTATGAACCAGTTCAGTAATACGTGTTAATGTTCCTGGCAATTCATCCAACGGGATTTTGGTATTCTTAGAGAACGTGAAATCAATGATTTTGGCAGATATTGTTCCACGTAAGTCCGGCATCTGTAAATAGTTTGTTATAATCCTGATAATTTTAGCGGACTGAGTAGATGGCAGATATGTAACTTTTGTTTTTATACGGAAGCCAGTTACAATAGGATAAGCTTTATCACGCATAATTCCAACTTTCTTATAATTCATCCGAAATGGATGTACTATCTCACTAAGTTCGCTGATAAAGTCCTGACAGTCTGCATCACTTTTGTTACCTGAAAAGCATAAATCATCTGCATATCGAGTATATGTAAACCCAAACTTTTCTGCTAGTTCTGCTACTCTGCAATCAAAATCATAATTAAGGATTATAGTAAGAATTGGAGAAGTAGGAGCTCCTTGCGGCAGTACCCCATCTAAACAAACAAGTTTAACGATTCTACTCAGAACATCTAAGGGTAAATTTGTATTAAATTTTTTTGTAATTAAATGCTCAAGCCCTTTTTGTACATATAAGGATGTGTGAGCGGGAAAAAAGTCTTTTAAATCTACATGTACAAGTACCCCGTCATTAGCAACGGTTTTGGCTGCATCCACAATGTTTTTACCTTGCATAAATGCGTAATTACATGGATGTTTAGGGAAGCGATTGAAGAATTCCATTAGTTTTAACTGTAGTTCCTTTAAAGCTTCGGTAGGGGCATTGATTTCTCTAAGTTTAATACCAAAAGAATATGGAACAATTTTCTTGGTGTTTTTATCAATATAAAACCTAGAATAACAGGCTTTTGCAGTAACGTCTGTTATAGACGTTAGTATTTCAGGAGTTACTCCCAGATAACTTGAAAAAGAATTATAATCAATAAAGGGCAATTCGGATAATGTAAGTACTCGATTGCCACAAATACTTTCTAGTTGACTATGCCGCCCAGATAAAGTATTATAATACTCACGTACAAGCTTTGGAAACCTGTTAATATCCATTACACATTCTCCTTTTCTACAGGTTCGTCTTTGAGATATGTATTTGTATACCATTCTTCAAAGTCTTTATTACTTTTAAACTTTTGTAAAATAGGAAATTCATTGCTGTCGATATCCAACCCTGAAATAATAGTATTTGCATATAACTGTTGGATATCTTTATTGATTTCCTCTTTTGATATCGGATTTAAGGTAAAGAAGCATTTATAATCGATATCATAATTAATACATAAAGTATCTCCTTTATGAGCTTGATGTTTACATAGATTACACTTATTCTTTATTTCTATACCATTAAGGATCAGCTTATGCTCTGCCGGAAGATGCATATAGTATTTTAAGGCTTTAATATCTTCATTATCTTTTAATAGAGTAACATACGCATTTCCGAAAATTAGGCTTGAAACAAATACATTAGCATCAGTTATAAAACTCATAATACTGCTAAGGGCCATAGGGGATGTGTCGAATAATGGCACTGTACAAAATACGGGTTCAGTATTTTCGTCTGTAAAAACCTGAAGGTCATTAAAAATTAACCGTTTAGAATAAGAATAAGTTTCTAAAACACCATAAGTACATTCTTTTAATTTAGTACAAAAGTCCCTGAATTCATCTGCACTAAATTCCCATATAAGATAATTCTTGAAAATGGGGGTCAACGGTTTAAAAGAAAAATAAGCGCATCTTGCAATTACACCTGGTACGATTTGCAGCAAGACACCGATGTTGAGAGCATTAGGTCCCCAGTAAACAACAGTATTGCTTTTGTCTACTATAGTTTCTTGTCTCTCTTGAGTTTCCATAGAACTCATGGCAGTCACATTCCTTTCTTTTAATAAAAAAATAAAAGACCCTGAAATCAATTGCTTGACTCAGGGTCTTCGGAGGATGGCCGCTCTGGTTTAGATTTGTGCACTAAAGTGAAATAGTGAATAACACTTTGTAAGGGGATGATGATTTCTGCACAAGTTAGGACCGAGCGGCGTAGTCCTAAGAGAAGAAACCACCCCAATGAGGGCTGCATCTATAACAGTACTCTCCTAAAAGAAAACTGCGTTAGGGTACATCTCCCAGATGCGTGCCGTCAGCGCAGACTTACGTTTTCTTTAGAGGTTTGATATAGATATCTTCTCCATATTACTTATACCATTTTGATCTCTATAACATTTTACTCATATTCTTCAGGTATTTCACCGTTAGGTGGAGTGAAATCATCTAACTGATGTTTGAATGCCCTTGGATTTTTAGCAAAGTATCTAGCACCTAAACGTAAATATACTAACGTATGTGCAAAGTCATCAGGAACATTGATATCCCTGATTATCTGGAATGCACGAATCCTATCATTATATTCACAAGATAAGGTTAATAGATCCTCTGCGAAAGGTTTCATAACCTTATATGCAGGGAAAATCATTCTTTGGCTTTTAATATCTAAAACAACGCCTGCCATTGCACGAGTACGATCTGTAACCCAGGATCTGGATTTATCGTTAAATTCCATACCTGCAGTTACACGTGCTTTATATTCTATTTCATATACTTTTACATTCGGGAAATGCTTACGAAGCACAGAGTTCGCTAAACTGCCGCCACCACGGTCACATACTATTAAAACTGGAGCGGCAGAAGCTATTAGCTTAACGATTTGATCCATCTGGGATAATGGGTCCTGATCTACTGGGAATTTCTGGCTAAAAAATACACGCAGTTTATCCTGGGGGTCCAGGCCCCCAATAGTTACTACGGTATGCGTGTTTCCACCAAGTACACCCCAGTCTACTGTAGCAACTACAGTATATATTCCCCATTCACCTTTTCTATTAGTAGTAAATTCTGTTGTTTCAGGATCACAGCAAGCAACGACATCGGATTCAACCAGAAGTTTTGCACCGTTATCATATGAATAACCAAGACATTCATTGAAAAACTTTGCCTCACTATATAACGGGTTATTTAATTTTTCGATAAGACGGGACCAGGGAATACCCGTTTGAGGAACACCTGCGATCATTGCCTGAGAAATGTGATACCCAACAAAATCCCTGTCAGGATATTTGCCTACATATTCACCAGTTGCTACGTCCAAGGGTTTACCGCAGTATTTACATATAAGACCATCTTCACCCAGATTATCTACTACGATTGGTACATTCCACTTTGTACAACCCTTGCATTTCATTGCCCAATAATGCTGGGTAGTTTGTTCCCAAAGCTTTTGAATACAATTATCAAATGTTTTAGGAGTACCGCAAAAGACCATACGTTTCGGAGTTTTACGTGCTGTACATTCTTCTATTACAGGAATGTTATCCAAAATAATATCCTGTACCTCATCAAGGTACACAGAATTTGCGGATATACCACGGATACCATCGGCTGTATGATAGCAGCTACGCAAATACATCATAGATCCATTTAAAAACTCTTTAGCCTGGGTTTGCATAGTGCACGAGGAATTAACATAATAATTCTTTATAATCGGAGAATTATTTATCATTGGGTTAAGTTTATCGTTATTAAATTGTGATACCTGATTATCTCGAGGAGCTACGTATAATGACCTCCAGAATGGTTTGCTGGCAAGTTCTGTAATACTGGTTGCACCAATAGTAGTTGATTTTGCTACCTGGCGACCAGTCATAAGAAGCAATTTTTCTGAGTCTGTATTCATTATAGTAACCATGTATGGTAACCCATCAAGACTAAAAGGTTTACCATCCAAGTATAATATCTTTTGGGAGAAATCAGAGGGACTTGTTTCCAGTGTATACATAGATCGAACTCCTTCACTAGGTTCTACGATCTATTATACCGAAAATACTTTGCTAAAAAAAAAGAGAGAAGTATGGATCGGGATCAAACCCTGAAACCAAATATCTCTCGAAATATGCTTCTGAGCTAGTGCCTTGCTCTCACACTAGTGTCTCCTCAGCTTCAGCATATGCTAAAACAATCATCAAATCAAACCAAAGTATTGAGAAACAAATTAGAAGTCCAAGTGTTATCGCCACTTGGAACCTCCTTTCAGAGACGCATAAGATCCTTCTGCTTATGCATCTCGATGGAAACTTTGACATGCTTCTGCCATTTTAACAGAAACGTAGCGTGATTTCTCCAACCTCTGTTTTGGAAGAATTAGTTACGTTTCTGGTGTGTCAGAGGCTCTCTGACGAAACCGTTGATCTCCAGGCGTTTGCCAACAGGTTCAACGGAGAAACGCTCCTTGAATTCTTGGTCAGGAAGTAAAACCCAGAATACCCAGCGAGCGTCAGGCTCGGAGCTTTCCTTCCTCCAGCTAACCGGAATTCCTTCTGCGTTAATATAATCTCCACTGCGTCTTTAGCTACATAGGCCACGCGTTGTGCATAAGTTAATAACGCAGGATTAACTGGCGGGGTAATCTTTATGGTATTTAACAATTGCCATAAAGCCCATGTTTCATACTCAGCATCGTTTTCCACTTTTTCTTTCTGAAGTTTCGGAATCGGCGCTTCTTTAAATACCTCCTTCATCGTTGGCGAGCTATCAATAAGAGCTTCGATACCAAGATAGAACTTTGGAGTCTTAAGAACATAGCGCTCCGTAAAATCTTCAGGTTGAAATTTGATGTTTTTGATGTTTTGTACAGTCATGGTTAACTCCTTCGTGACGACTATTACGTCACTTTAAAAATATTATTTTTATATAAATAACGGAAGGATGGAACGATTACGTTCCCATTATTTATAGCATAGGGGTGTTGGGGCTACCGCATCTTCTGCTGAACATAGCCCCGAGTTGCTATATTGTAATGATTAAGGATTAACTTAATCTTGTTTTTCTTTGCTGCATTGATCGCAGCGCATAATGCTGTAGATAAACCTGTTACATATAAGGATACTTCTTTGAGATCCGTATTTTGTACCTTTAGGCTTTTAAATAATTCATCAGCACGTCTTTCCAGGCCTTTTATATCCATGGGATCTTTGATCTCTCCATAAATACATTTTTCTACTTCCTCTGGAAACGCATGCCTATCACGACACAAACCAATAGATACTGATGCACTCATCCAGTTCACCTCACATTAAATATTTTATTATCAAATGTAAGAGAAATAGAATAACAGTAGCGAGGAGAACCTCGCTACGTAGAATTGTATTCATAATAATCACGATTATTTATCTGTGTTATTATTTTTATGTGCGGATTGCTGGTTTTGATTTTTATTACCTTTGTTATCAGCTCCAGCTTCCTTATTAGTATTTTCTTGGTTTGTAGTATTGGTATTGGAATTGGGGTTCGGATTAGTATTTTGTTTTTGCTTTTTATTATAATATGGTTTAGATTGCTTTTGTTGACGATCAATACTTTCTTTACGTTTCTTAAACGCATATTGAGCAATCAATGTTCCTGCAATACCACCTAAAATACCTAACGCTCCACCAATAATTGTTTTGTTATCCAGATTTTCCATATATATCATTCCTTTCGTTTACGTGCTTATAAATTATATACTTAAATTTTAATTTGCTGAATAAATGACGCCCTAGGATTTCTCCTAGGGCTATATTTGTTACACCTCTAATTAATTTTGTGCTTCTTGTTGTCCTTGTGCTTGAGTATAGGATTGAACAACTTGTTCTGCAGCTTTAGCCATTTTATAACCTTTGTATAACAAAACAGCTTTTTGTCCTACGTATAATCCTATTGCGCCAATAATAACACCAAGTGCTACTGATTTTGTATCGGGTTTCCAACCTTCATTTTGTTTACCTTCTACATTCAAATCCATTTCGTTGTTTTCCATTGCATTGTTCTCCATTTCGTTATTCTCCATGATTACATCTTCCATTGTAAAACACTCCCATTCTTTTAATTAAATTTTTGCAGAAATAACAACTAATTTTATTTCTACAATATTCTTATACCAATAGTTTTAATTATTTTGTGAGACTTGTTAATATCATGTTGGTAATGCCAATAATACAAATAATAATTAACCCATAAACACTAATGCGTGCTATATTACGTAATATCCTATTAGGTGCATCTGCTTTACGTTTAGCAGCAATGATTTCTTTGCTGTTCATAACTACTATTTCTCCTTTCATTTTTAGTTTCGTACTATTATGTACATTTTTCCTTGAATATTTCTAATCGTTACATAGTAAAAACACTCCCATCTTTTAATTAAATTTTTGTAGAAATGTGACTAATTTTATTTCTACATTATTCTTATCCCACAATTTCTTGATTTTTTTTGAGATAGTAAAGGGGACCCGTAGGTCCCCTCCATGTTATTTCTGATTTTTCTTATAATCCCGCAATCTATATTGCGTGATCTTCCTTTTAACGATGGGAGCTAATTCATATCCCATCTTAGTAACCAACGCGCCCATTACAATTCCTAATCCAAAGGATTCCCATTTACCAGGCTCGTGCGGTGCAGGCATTAAAAATTCTTTTACGTTGTCCATGTTTGTCATAATAAAACACCCCTTATGTGATTAAATTTTTGTAGAAAAATTGCTAAAACCTTTCTACACCATTCTTATCCCACAACTTTTTTATTTTTTGCACCAAAAGAAAAGACGCCCCAACTCAATGGGACGCCAATAAAACATATGATATTATTTTTTAGCCGGAGACTCATTGACATCTTTGATCTTGCGAACAGATATCCGTCCATCCTTTCTTTTAATGCAAACCACCGTGTCACCAGATACCGAGTCGCCATCGAAGTCAGCGGCAAAGCCTTTAAGTACCAACGGCGGGATCTGGATAGACTTGCCTTCTGTGGGGATCGGTTTAAATGCCATGATGTTAAGCTTATGCAGGGTCGGTGCACGGTTAAGCAATACTGGCCGTGCTTCCATTTGTTTAAGCAGAAGCTGTTTAGCTACATCTGTACGATTTTTGATCTCCTCTTTAGCTTTTAGGATATTAACACCGCGTTTACGGAACTCAGCGATAACAAAAGGCTCAAAGATTTTCCAGGCCATATCCCAGGGGATCTTAGCATTGTCAACATGAAGATTCGGATCTGGCAGGATAGTACCACGACCAGTCAGTGTTTGTTGACGTTTGAGCAGTTTGCGATGGAAGAACGACTCCTTACTAGTACCCTTACCGGTATAGTTAGAACCTGTAAGTTGAGGTAAGAACCCTGTAACCCCACGCTTTTCGTTCTGCTTATTGATAGGAGCCATAAGGCCTACAATAGCATGGGCCGATTGACGTAAGTCTTTTAACAGTGCAGCCTTTTCTTCATCAGGGTAGTCCTTCATGCGTTCCAACTTTTCGTTAACGTTTAACATATCTTTGTAGAGATAGTTAACGTCGGAAACCATTGGTAACCCACCTGTCTTAGAATCATAGATCGGCCTAAACTGCGGCGGGATAATCGGGAACTTAGTCAGTACATATTCTGTCGGACTCATATTAGCTTTCTTCAGCGCAGTAAGGTATTTAAGCTCTTTAAGAAGTTTGTTGCGATTACTGCCTTTTGCTACTTTAAGTGCCGCAGAAATCTCAGCAATACGTTTCGGTACATTGATATTACCTAATTCCTGTTTGATCTGGTTACCAGTCATACCTGTAGTATCCTTGTGTAAAAGGGTGGCTACAACGCCCTCAAACAACGGATTTACTATTGGAGATGCCAGGTTTACATGTGCCCAGTTCTGACCTGTTAAACCACCAGTTACTACAGGGTCAAAGATACCACCTTTTTCAGGTCTGTCTTTGCCCATATGGTTTTCCAGAATAGAACCTTTTTGAATCGCACCCTTTGATAAGTTGGTAATCATCTTATCATTAAGCGGGGCAATACTGATGGCATCTTTAGTTTCCTGTACACCGATACCCGATGCTGTAACAAGGGATTTAAATTTGTTGAAAGCAAACGGTTCTTTTGCAGGCATTGGAGTAATACCTGCTTCTAACTGGTTCCAGAAATCATCATTTTTATCAGATTTATAGGTAGCCATTTCACGAAGGTTGTTTCTAGCGTTATGTCCAAGTAGTGCGAAGACATCTAACTGACCAACGCCTTTCGCACCTTCTTCACCGCCTTTTACTGGTTGGTTATTGACATCATAGGCACCACGGTACAAAGCAGAGAAGTTGCCTTCTGTTTGTTTATGCAGTTTAATGATATATGAATTACCAGTAAATACCTTGCCTAATTCCTTACCAGTCTTAGGATCATACAGCGGTTCTTCGATAGGTATATTATCTTTCTTCATTTTAGCTAATACTTTTTCGCTGGAATCAGCGGGGTCAAAGTTATCTATAATAGATACTTTACCTGTAAGTTTAGCTCGCTTACCTTCCATAGCTTCATACATTTGTCCTGGATTTACACGGGAAGGAACAGATGCAGGGTTAAGCATTGCGTCAACATGGTTGCCCCTGGCGTCCACTGGCATTTCCGAGTCCGGCAGGATCAAACCAATAGTACCTTTATTACCATGTAAACCAGAGATCTTATCGCCTTGTTTTGCTTTATCCTCAGTAGTTACAACTACTCGAGTAAGCTTACCCTGACGTACTACCTCAATTACTTTACCAGGGGTATCGTGGTCCCAAACTTCACTTGCATCTTTGTACGGATTTACAAGACTGCCACGTAAGCGACGCATCATATTATCCGCATTGGTTAGAGTTTTACGTCTCAGACCTGCAATTAGGATATCACCGCGTACTACAGTAGAACCCTTCTTAATAACACCTGCGTCATCCAACTTCTGGATATTTTCAATGTTTATTTTTGTGGGGAACCACTTGATAAAGGAAGCCTTATCTATGTAAGAATCTGTAGATGACTCAAATTCTTTAGTATACATATGCTGGCTTGTAAGCTTCTCGGCAGTAGACTCCGAGATAACGATAGAGTCTTCATGTGTCCAACCTTTATACGGAATATAGGCCACATTTAAATTAGTACCAAGTGCTAATTCACCGTTCTTGGTGAAATTAGAATCAGCCAGGATATCGCCTTTTTTTACTTTGTCACCAACTTTAACTAGCGGGTACATTGTCAGAAACGTATTATGGATAACCAAACCGTTCTCTACTGCAAACATGTTGGACTCTGCAACTTCAAAATCATAAACGTATTCCTCGTGAGGCGCTTCCGTTATTGTTTTGATAGTATCCCAACGTACATCAGAGCGTTTCCAATGCCTTTGTGTTTTCTCAGGCATTGTACTATAATGTTTATTCGTTAGATTATAGCGGGAATTAGAGCGCTCAGGCAAAGTATCCATTAAATGCTGCAGGTACTTTTGTCTGTCCTGATAATAAAAGAGCGGCCAGTTTGGTAACTCACGTACAGGAATGGTAAAAATATAAGCATCGTTCCATTTGTCATTCAGTTTACTCTTGTCACAGAACCCTTTGGTAGCCATGATACCTAGCGAGGCAAACATGTCCATTAGATCGTCTCTAAGGGCACTAGAAGCTGTCGAAGCACTGATTTGGAACTGAGATACCTGTCCATCTTCTTCGGCCTTAGAATGGGCAGATATGCACCCGTCGCCAGCCATATACCCAGCGAGTAATCCTTTGCGAAACTCTGGTGAGTAACTAAAAAAATGATTTGGTATTAATTTGCCTGTAGAATACTTTTTAAAGTTCTCTACAAGCCATTGACTTAAATCCTTATCATATAACCTAACACTGTCTGCATAGATATGTGCAGGGTTCTTGTTAGATACAATATTAAGGATATGTTGTACCTCTAATTTCCGGCAATCATCTAATACAGAGATTTTAATACAAGTGCCGTTTACACAGCCTTCTGATAAATAAAGACCTGCAAAGATACCCATATTATAATTATCCTCGTCCCTAAAGATAGTAGAACGGGGAACACCGGGTAACATTGCCAGAGGACATTTGGTTTCGCCTTCTATACAGTCTTTAGGGAATATAGGGACCAGTTCTCCAGATTCATCTATGGTAATCAGGCTATGATCTTCCGTAACTACTACGTTACGTCCAGATCTAAACTTGATATTATACAGCTTTTTGTCGTTATCCTGGTAATCAAAAGCATTGATCAATTGCCATTTAGATCGCTTAGCTTTGGTATCTACAGACTGTATTTTATCTCCATACTGGAATTCATAGTCTTTGATTTTCCCACGCCAAACTTCACCATGTACTCGAAGAACGTTGATTTTCATTTCTCCACTAGGACATTTAAGGTTTAGAGGGAAGTTTTCATAGATCTCTACTTTAGTGTTTCCGATCTTAATATATTTAGATGTTACTTCTGTAACTGTACCGTCAACAGGGGCTTTAGGTACAAAGTATTCTTTGCCATATCGTTCCTGGACAGTTTTATATTTACCAGACTGATCACGGATTTGAACTAATGGAGCTTCCCGGTGTACTAAAGGCACTGCTTGTGTAACCATACGGCCTGCCATTGTAACACGGTTACCCTGATCGTTTTGCAGGAACGGAACCAGGTTAGTTGTAATAGTAAACATATCAGCAGGTTTTGGCATCCAATAATCTACCTGATTACGCGGCATATCTTTCATGCGATTGTTGATAAGAACTTTTACTACAGGTTTACCATCTTGCCCTGGGAACCCTACTGCTTTACCTGCAAGGTCGATAGGCCTGAGCATAACTTTTTTACCGTTTTTATCTATGAATTCAGTATAGATATTACGGTTTTTTATAACTGTAGGGCCTGTAGTTCTAAGGTCGATACCTACGCGTTCAGACTCTGTAGTACGTACAGGGTCAAGAAATCCGAAGTGAGACGGATGAAGATTACGTGCATTCATAGGAATAGAACGTTCCGATGTAATACCACCTTCACCCATGGCAGTGATTTTATGGTTAGTTTCCAAAATTTCTATCGGGTTGATTTCCGTTTGAGGAGCAGAAAGCGAGGATTTAGTAAAAAAACCTTCTACAAGCTTAGTCAACAAGTTTGGTAAAATGATCGAACGTAAGGGACGACCCTGGTCCAACTTGGAAATCAGTTTATATACAAGTCCTTCTTCCTTTGCCTTCTTCTCAATACGAAGCATTAAGTGATCTTCGACAGCCAGGACTTCCTTGAATAACAAAGAATCTAAGTCATCTTCGTCATCTTTATTATTATAGACACGAATGATTTTCGCAGATGCGTCGAGCATAGCCTTCGGAGTAACTACATCATAAGCTTTACCCAATGTAATTCGGGTAGTATCAGCATTGAGCGTGTTGCCTTTGAAATACTCACGTAAATCTTTGATATCATTACCCGTACGTTTAGTAGGATAGATAACCTGCTCTACGATTTTTTTAATATCTTCAGTAAGGTTGGATTTTGCAACGTTTACTTTAAAGATATCATTGCCCCATACAGCCTGGATCTCAGGATCAGATGCACCCAGCGCATGTAACAGTGGATATAGCGGGATCTTCTTGGAAGATGTGGATAACTTTGATTTATCAAATCTAACACTGAATACACCGTCTGTATCCATATGTATTTCAAAGCCTAAACCTTTAGCTAAGTTAAAATCGGCGAATACGGCGTCGGAATCATTAGTTCTACGGGTATAAACACCAGGAAGTAAACGGGATTGATTAAATACGGAATAGTCCTTACCCTGTACAATAAATGTACCACGATCGGTAAGGATAGGAAGATCCAATATTTTTATTTTTGCAGTTTCGCTTTTGCCGTTAGTTTTTGTAAGCCTAAACTCACCATATACAGGAGTTCCTAGGCTAGACCCAGCAAGCAGGCTTTGCTTTTGAGACTCAATGGATGAATTGGTCTTATTAGGGATCTCAAGACGGATCAGTTCGATTTTACCAGTCTTTCCCTCAATAGGAAAAAGGTGTTTTATACCCTCTTGAACTTTTTTTAAGATTGCATCCCATTTTTGGCTAACGTTTAGATACATTTTTCTTCTCTTCCTTTCCGTTTAACCCTTTATTAGTAATTGCTTCCTGTATTCCTAAACGTGTACCCCGTCGTACAGCTCGTTCTATTACAGGTGCTAAACTGCCAGCCGAGGGCAGAACTTGTTCCACCCAGGCCAGCTTCCGTAATTCTTTAATTATATTGTTGCTCATACTTGCTGATTACCTCCTTCGGCACGTGGAGGCCGTTGCTCTGGTAAATCACCATGTTGTTGTCCACCCATATCGATACCGTTGTTAGGCATTGGAGTCATGATACCATACGAACGTTGTACATTATTTTGGACAACACTACGCTGAACCTGTTTCTCCATTTCGTCTTTTTCTTCCTCATTAAGATATTTTTGCTCCTGTTCATATTCCAGATGCGGGAACAATTCTTTAAGTGCTGTATGTTTGGAAAGCACACCTGCTTCGACCAATCTAAGCAGCAAATCTTTCTGAGCAATATCATCTGCCATTTTAAACGGCTGCATACGAACTTTGATTTTAGGAATATCGAAGTAAGTATGACATTCATCGATAATATAATCAATAACTTCCTGCATCATAGTGCGGTAGTTAATGAATTGGTTTTCCAGCATACGTAAGGATACATTAGCGCCAGACCACTGAAGACCCCCATACACAAATTCATTTGGTACAGACATGCCTGCCAGGATCTGGTTGGTGATTTCTTGGATCTCGTTAGTAAGCATTAATGCTTTACCTTGTGCACCCAGGATTTGTGCATTTACAGGTACAGGCATGATGCTCTTGCGTAATGGGTTGGCTTTCCACTGTTTATATTCTGTTTCCAGTGCCCCACTGAATTGCCCTAAATTTAAATCACCTGCGGGATCAATTGCTCCGTTAGAGGACGGGGAAATAATAGTCCAAGGTAAAATCTGGTCAATTGCTAAAGCATCCTGTGCTCGCAATAAAATTAACAGGTGAAATAGATATTTCAGTACTGGGGATATGATCGGCTGACCATAACCCTTATTATACGCAGAAGAATGTGTTTCTCGTTTCAGGTGAAATACTTTTTTATTGTACAGTTTAACATATTTACGCGATTGAGCAGCATTGATCAAGTACAAAGGATATGTTGACCAAAGATTGATGTTGCCTTGATCGATACCTGTAGTAAGTGAACTTGGTAATGAATAGAAGTACTCTGACATACCCATAGTTTCGTCATAGTTTACTTTCATATTCAGCGGGTCCCAGAGAATAGGACGTATAGCGGAGATTTCCTTCGTTGTGACATCTTTAATCTCTGCTGCAACTGATTTCTTACAGGTAGGGCAGTCGATTATGATACTTTTTTGACGAAGTTTAAATTTTCCTTCAGATGCAGCTATCGAAGTACGACAGTGAGGACATTCCAGCATTCGTTTAAAAGGCATCAAAAGAGAAAAATAGGAGTTGCCACTTACAAAATAATCAAGACCCATTTTTATAAGGATACCCTTCAAGTCGATTGCTGCAAATATTTCTTTATACTTTTTAATGGTTTCTTCTTCTGTAGTATCAAAGATAAACTCTGTAATAGGATAAGAAACCATTTTATTAATTGCAGCATGGATTATAGGGTGCCAGTCGTAGAAATAACGTCCCCAAAGCATCATGATCTTTGGATCCATCAGCGTTTGCATAGCGATCGGATCAAAGTAGGGTGCCGGATACAACATTCTCCAACGGGCATCCTGGGTCATTAATTTATATTGTGAATTATTATAGGAAGTCGCGTTACCACTACCAATAATATCCGTATTATCAACAGGTACTGCCATGGATTATTTGTCACCTCCTCCGGCTGTCGATGCCGAAGTCATTATTTCAACGTAATCCTTGATTTCCTCAAGATATGCACGTTGAATAGACTGTTGTTCTTTATTTAAAAAGATAGGCGGGATAAAGCGCTGAGCATCTTTAAGTTCAGGAGGTAAGATTGCAATACCCTCTTCTCCCGCTTCAGCAGCGAAGTACTGGATTACTTTATCATTGAATTCATCATTAGGAAATTCTTTTTTTAGACAGGTAACTGCAAAAGCTAATTCTTTTACACTGATATCCTGATCCACATCCGGAAGTACTGGCCTACCGTTTAAAGTCAGTGCGATATTCTCAAAGACGATCGGATTATCCCAGGGTAATCTAGAAGTTTTAGCTATTTTAGCAGACATTAACGGTGCTACCATATCTTCGCCAAACTCATCTCGAATAGCCTCAGCTACCCAAGTATCAAAGTCTTTAAATTTCTTTTTAGCGTCATCATATGCCCTAAAGATTTCATTGCCAATAAGAAGACCGCTAGCAGCCATATTATTTCACCCAACTTCCAATTTCATTCTTTACTTGACTCGGAAGCCTTTCTATTTGAAGTTGCAGAGAATCTGGAGATTCACCATCCCAATCCAGGTCTACACCTAAATCTTTAATAGAATCCTGGTATTCGGAGATAACTGAAAGAGGAGCGCTAACATTACCCAGATTAACCATGTTTTCCGATGCTCTCTTTTCAAACACTGCATATTCAGGAGTACCTACCAAACGCTGCATAGCAGGGGTATCAAAGCCCAATTGTTCATCCAGGTCATGGAGGATCTCTACCATTCTTTCAGGAGGAACTGCGCTTGCAGTTTTAGCAATGGTTTCAATAGCTTCGATTTCTTCAGGCTCAGAAGCATGGTACGCACGGGCAGCCATACAGGTATCGAATTCAGTACCATACTCAGTTGCATGAGCGTATTTCTCAGTAGCTTCATCCTCCGGGTCTACCCAATCTTTTTCAAAGGCATCAATAGCTGCCATGATTTCAGGGTCATCCATTACAGATGCAACTTTGTTTACTACCGGGATCTCGATATCAATGCCATAAATACTGCAGGCATTGTTGATACGATTTACTACTTCTTCCGGCAGCATAGACGCACATTTAGTAGCGTACAATGCAGAGATTTTAGTTTCGACCGGGGTTGCGATAGAAAACATACGGTTAATATCATCTGCAAAAACAGCGTCTTCCGCATAGGCTTGTTTTTCAATCAATTCACCCAGATCGATATCCATTTCTTCAGGTGAAAGAAGATTTTCTACAGCAAAAGATGCCAGCTTTTCAAAGTTAGTATCTGTAGATAAATCAATAAGTTCTTCTTTATAGAGATTAGGTTTCATAAAAAATTAATACCTCCAATGTATTGGTTTTTCCGTATACTAGTATTATACCTAGTATTTATACTCGAAAATTAAGTAGGTATAATATGGTACAGTAGAATAGAAAAACCGTTAAACCAAGGAGGTTATAATACCCCATGAACTTGTCATATCTATATAATCTTGATGAGTCTAGGTCTCAGGTATATGAACAGCAGATATTAGTACCTGCTTCTAAAAAAGTATACCTCGATCATATACCAAAAGTCAATACCCTTCAAATAGTTGGTATCCAATTAATATTTGATGGCGAACCATTAGCAGGACAAGCACTATTTAACTATAGATCGGAATATGATTACGTAGCTGCAAAAGGTATTGTTATTTTTAACAGTGCTGATGTTGGTAAAACGTTCAATGTCCGATATGTTCCTGTTGCGTCCCGTGTAGACGCCTCGATAATCAATGAACTTATCCGCGTAGGCAATGCATTAGATGGAAATGTATGGACTAAAGATGAATTATTAAATCCTAAAACAGGTGAAGTAATTGTTTGGGATATCATTAAAAATCGACCGCTTCTTGCTTCTCAGGTAAAGGATGGTTTACTGTCTAAAGAAGACAAAGCCAAGTTAGACCTTATTCCTAATCCTGTACAAGTTAAAGCTATTGGTTCTATTCTAATAAATGATGCCTATGCTGTACCTACAGAATGGGGCGGGTCTGTTAAATTTGTAGAGAGTGAAACTTTAGTACCTGTTATTAAAGACGCCAATACAATTGAGTTCCGTGTAAATGTAGCTGCCGTAATGAAAGATCTCTCTGCGTACATGGAAGCATTAAAGGGTACGCATGGAGTCCCGTCAGACCTGAACAGATATGTAACTAATGATGATCCTAGAATGACTGATGCTCGTCAACCATTAAAGCATCAACATACAATCTCGGATGTAATTAATCTGCAACAGCAATTAGACAACAAAGCTGCTAAAGTCCATACTCATACAGCATCAGAAATCACCGACCTCTCTGTAATCCAAGGACCTCCAGGTGAAAAGGGTGATCCAGGTGATCCCGGACCTAAAGGCGAAAAGGGTGATCCCGGACCTAAAGGTGAAAAGGGTGATCCCGGACCTAAAGGTGAAAAAGGTGATCCTGGTGAAAAAGGCGAACAGGGCGATCCCAGTTTACCAATAGATGCAATTGGTGCAAGTGAGATCTTTAATAACTGGACTGTCGAAGGATTGGAACTGGAAGTCAATGAGGGCATAGGTATGTATACAAATGGGAAAGCCTATGTAAACGGTAGAGGGCTTACCATTCCTCAAAACGATGATAGTCTTGTACATGATTATACACGGCTGCTCATTGAAACCAACAGACAAGTAACCAATGCCAAAGCATATGTATCAACAGACCAACAGAACATTGCAAGCTTTGATACTGATACTGTATTTGAAATCACTCTTACCGAAGTTAATGCCCAAAAAATCATTTTTACGGTAGTAGCAGATGGCAAAACATTTTCTGACTTAAATTCTAATGATACTCCGATGGTACTTGGTGTCACTATATCCTTTGATAAAGATAAAACAATATATAATGTTGGAGATACATTTACTTTAACGGTTTTGGAGACTGGTTATTGTCTGGTGTACTTAGCCTATGAATCGAGAGTAAATTATGCGACGTCAACTACTGAGTTCACTAAGGAACAAATTGATAGCTATACTGCTTCTGGGAATTATCCTATTACTATACTCCATGTGGTTCCTGGCACGGAACCTGATGAAGAAGGTGCTACCTGGCCTGAAATAACTGTTACGGATCTACAATACAGATTCCCCAATTATATTATTGACCCTGAAAATAAATTGGGATTAGTTGATATAATTGATTTTGCAGTAAGCGATTGGTCTGCCAGTACCAACTCAGATGGATTTTATACGCTTGAAAAAGCTGTAACTAACCGTATTCCAATTTCCCGCCCGTATCGTAAGCTATCCGCTGATCTCTGGGAATCATTAGAAGCTACTATCCAATTTTCTGATACTAAAATCATATTACTTTCAAAAACAACTTTTGCAGGGTGTATCCTTGCAGGTACAAAGGAATGGAGGTCGTAAACATATGGATAAAATTATAACCTTAAACGAACTTAGAGACCTTGCCAAGAATTGTAATGGCGAAGTTTATCATATTTATTTACACTGGACAGCAGGGAGATACGATCAGACATTTGACGACTATCATATCTGTATTACTGGTGATGCACAGATCCATCTTATGGGCGACCTGGATGAATATAAAGAACATACCTGGCACCGTAATAGTAACGCTATCGGAGTTACTCTCTGTGGATGCTTTGACGCATCGGCATATGCTGACGGAAATGTAAACTTTGGCAGCCAGCCTCCCACTGCCGGGCAAATTGAGGCCATGGCTAAAGTAGTCACAATACTTTGTGAGAATTTTAACATTCCAATCGATGCAAACCATGTAATGACCCATGCTGAAGCTGCTGACCTTGATGACTACGGCCCAGCAACAACTTGTGAACGCTGGGATCTGTGGAAATTATATGATATTCCGGGTGACGGCAAACTTAAACCAGGTGGCGATGTTATTCGTGGAAAAGCTATTTGGTTCCAGAATTACCCTGATACAATCTAATAGTTAGGAGGAGCTATTCGTGAAATTTCAAGAAACTCTTGCGGATATTATCTTAGATGATAACGACGCTCTTTTGCGTTTGATCCGTGAAGTATATAATAAAGGAGTAACAGCAGGTATGCAAGCTGCTGAAATGCAGGATTGTGAAAGTATTTTTAATGATTGGGAAGAAGTCGAAACGGCTTTGACCTACCCTATAACATCTATTGAAGATTTTGTAGATGAAGCACTTGATCCCCGTTACAGGAAATGGTGAAAGGAGATTTAATTTATGGCAACAACTAGTACACCAATCCTCAGTAAAGTTGGGGACATTACACTTACTTTAGACTTAAATCCGCCCGCTGGTTTTTTAAGTTTGGGTGAGGGGTTAGTCTTGAACCGTACTCAATACTCGGAGTTATGGACATGGGCACAAAGTAATATGAAGATAATCACTGAATCAGAATGGCAAACGCTAGCAAATGCCCAAGATGGTAATTGTGGCTTTTTCAGTAGTGGTGATGGAAGTACTACTTTTAGGCTTCCCAAAATTATCAGCTTACTTAAAATGTCTGAACTTGCGAATGTCGGAAATTATAATAAATCAGAGTACTCTAATCTGCATTTCCATGGTTTAGGACGTATGCAAAATAATAATGGTAACTGGGGTCGTTATAGCTATTCCGGTGCAACATACCCCTCTGGTACCTCTGGTTGGGTCTGGAATGGATCAGGTGGTACTGGTACCTCTGGCGGACCAGATTCCAGTGGCGATATTATTACATCTTATAATATAGGTGATAGTAGTAAAGCTCCAAAACCGGCATCTATAAATATCGTTTTATGTATTAGATATACTGTAGATAATCAGGCTACTGCAGTTGCTATCGGTTCTGAAGAAGCAGTTGCAGCAGTAAATACATTAACTGCAAAAATTGCAGAAGTAGAAACTGCATATAATGTAAATTGCCATCTTGACACAATTGGCTGGCAGGTGTATAATTCAGGTATCATAAGGGAATGGGGACGAACAGAACCTGGGGTCTCAATGGGAACTATCGTTTTCCCTATTGCGTTTAATGCTGATACTCCGCCTTATGCGATCAAAGTTACTCTTGTAGATCCTAACGCCGAAATTAGTACTCCTGGTAAAATATGTTTAGGGACTCCTACAAGTACAGATGTTTCCTTTACCTATTCTGGGGTATTGCCTGACTCTGCCTATATTCTGTGGGAAGCATTAGGTCGAAACTAAGAAATGAGGAATAATGATAATGTCTAATAAACTTGAATATTACTGTACTTTTGACCCTAATACCGGAATAAAAACTGGTGGCTATATTGCTGGTGTTCAGCAGGTCCCTGTAGATGCAGTGCGTGTATCGTTCAATGACTTTAAGCTGTATAGTTCCAGTTCGCGCTACCGCTATGATTGGGATAACAAAAAACCTATCTATGTAAATGATACTTTAAGTGAAATACCTATTGAAACTCTAGTATGTAGGGCACTGGAATTAAATGATATCATTACTAAAAATGATATTACCTCCCCTTTTATGTTTAAGGTAGGTAATCAACAAGTATCATTTGATAACAGTCTAGAATCACAAACAACGTACAATTTATTTAGTACAATGGCAAGTGTAAATCCTAATGATACCTTTGAAGTTCGTGGTACTCCCAGTGGACTTTCAGATAAACAAGTGTTTACCCTTGACGCTGACCAAATGAAGGGCCTTGCCAGTGCCTCTGGGGAACATGTATCAGAAGCTAAGGCAAAAGGTTGGGAAGCACAGACCTATATTAAAGATCCTAAACGAACTATTGAAGAACTTCAAACTTATGTGTTAAGGCTTGAAGAAGTTATTAAAGGAGGATCTAATACCTAATGAAGATAGATGTAACTGTTAATAACCGTACTTTGGAAACCTCAGAGATTTATCGCATCCCCAGTCGAAGTCAGGAAGATGTTTCTATCGCCTTTCACATCGAACCTGGGTTTGGCTGGGATGCTTTAGATAAAACAGCAGAATTTTCCCGGGTAGAAGGTAAAACCTGGAAAGTTAATATCCAACCAGATGTATACTATAGTATTCCTGCTAGTGCTATCAATCGGGAAGGTGTGCTTTATGTAAGCCTGATCGGATGTAGCAAAGGAGAAAAACTTGCAACTACGTTCCCGGTAAGCTTTACTGTTGAACGTAGTAACCTTGATTTACTGCGTCCTACACCTTATCCAATTGATGAAAATGGTGATCCGGATCCTGATGCCTATGCCCAATGGGTAGCCATTGTTACCCAAGCTGTTGCTCGTGCTGAAAAAGCAGCCCAAGAAGCAGAGGAAGTAGCTACAGGCTGGTACACTAAAGAAGAATGTGATGAACGATTTGCTAAACGAGTTAAGCTGTCTGTAACTGCATCTGAAGAATTTGATTTAGCCTTAGCAGTAAGCGGAACTTTACCTGAAGTACAAGTTAAAGCATTGCCTGTATATGTAAGCTCGGGTACTATTGAAACCCCTGCCTCTATGGTATGTATCGAAGGTGCAAGATTTGACGTAGCTAGTCCCAGTTCTACTACCTCATCTTCTTATTCTGGCTTTGTCCTACGAAGATTAAACGATTCTCTCTATGATGAATTAGTAGTAGACAGTAACGGCGCTAATTGGGTAAAAAAAGTGCATTCTGTAAAAGGTTCTGATATTACAGGAATGTGGCTGACAGATACACAATATGCCTTTAATATTATTACACAGGAAGACCCTGATCCTGTGTATAACGATGCTGTGCTTTTTAATATTGGTCCTGTAACTTATGAAGTGAAAAATAACAGTATCATAGTAGATTTCCCTGCTAAGGCAACGGATGAACAGTTAGCTGAAGTTGAGATCTGGTATGCGCTAAAAACTCCCCAGATAAAATTGATTTCCAATGCTACTCTGGGTATGGTGCCTGTAAGTAATGGCACTATCAAAGGCTTTAAAACTATGAACCTGGAAGAATCTCCGCTGGCATCTTTTGGCGTAATGGTAGAGTTGGATATCACTAAGTATCTTAACTCGTATATGTCGATTATCCAAGACTTGCAGGCTAAAGTAACCGCAGCAGAAGAAATGGTAGAGGTAATGAAAACTACTGTAGATTCTAAAGCTAAAATTACTAAAATAGAATTTACGGCAGAAGACTTTGTAACAGACGGGGTTTATGGTAATCATTTTACTATCAATAACCCCAATATTGAAATCCTTCAAGTTTATGAGGTCAATGCCAAAGGTTCCTATGACCCAATTATGTACACGGTTTTTAAAACTCCGATCGCTACCGTCATTCAAGCTGAAATAACTGAAAAAGGTTATATAGTATACACTACTTACGAAACAGTATAACACGTTTAATTAGAGACTCCTGTATTATGCAGGGGTCTTTTTTGTATTTATAGATAGGTATAATATGGTCTAGAAATAAACAACCGGAGGCTTAAATATATGGCAGATCTCGAGAAATTTAATATAACCCCTGCTGAAGCGATATTAGTAAAAAAGGTTGAAGAAGTAATAGATACTGTTAACCATAAATCTGATGACACCCATCTTCATGATGACCGATATTTACAATTAACGGGTGGCACAGTAACTGGATCTGTTAAATTTGACCTGGGTAATACTGATGCCGCTACGGAATATATTTCCTTGAAACGGGGCACTACAGAAACAAAGGTTTATCAGACTGAAGATGGTACTACTGTAAATATAGACGAAAATCGTATATTACAGTTAAAGAAAATATTAAGCTCTAATACCTCCCAAATAGTACTTGGTACAGATATCATTCAATCTCCTAACGCTGACAGTGATGCTGCTGATATAGTTTTAGCACATAAAATCACGGATGTTAACGGAGAGAAAATTGCTACAACCGTTGGTGGACGTACTGATACTTTAGGGTTTAAATTTACTGAATATAATTTGAATACAGGTGCTGCCAGCTTCTTCGGTACTGCGACAAACGCAACTACTGCAGAGGCTCTTAAGACTGCGGTTTCCATCAAGCTTACAGGTGCAGTTACTGGGTCTGTAACGACGTCCCTGAATACTCCAGTAAGCATTGCAACTGAGTTTACTACTATACCTGCAGATAAAATTACAGGCATGATCTCTATTGATAATATTCCCCGAGAGGCAATGCCTGACACTGTTATCGTACAGAACGATGAAGAACGGTTTGCTTTAACTAAAGAACAGGTACAGAATAACGATGTTGTTATCGTTGAAGGTGCAACAGAGAATGACCCGGCTACTATGTACTGGGTAATAGACGATACTAAACTGAATTTACCAGAAGGTTACCGTGCATTTACATCGTCCATCGCTACTGCTGTGCCCTGGTCGGGTGTACTAGATAAACCGGAGACTTTCCCGCCGTCTGCTCATACTCAAGCTGCAAGTACAATTATTGGACTCTCTACTGTTGCTACTTCAGGAAGTTTCAATGATTTAAGTGATGTCCCTGCGTTTGTTAAAACGGTAAATAGTGTAGCAGCTAACAGCAATGGGAATGTAGATGTAATAAATTTAAAAATTCAAAAAATAACTAGTGCAGTTGATCTTAATACTTATATGACTCCTGGAATTTGGGATTGTGACAATAATAGAATAGCAGCAACATGCACAAATTGTCCTACTCAGTTTGCTTTTTATCTAGAAGTTATTAGATTTAATAATACCAGAGGAGTCCGTCAGATAGTAACATCGTATAAACCTGATGCAAATAGCATGTTTATACGCACCTACTATAATGATACTGTAACAGAATCCTGGGGCACTTGGAGAGAAATAGCATACCGCGGCACAACTTTAGCTTCCTATGGTATTACGGATGCAGTAAAAACGGTTAACAGTACTACTCCAGATTCTGCAGGGAATATCGCCCTTTCTGGACTGCCTGTAAAAAACCTGGGGTCCTTTGCCAATAAAACTATTACAGATCTTCAATCCGCACTTAGTAACTGGTTGAATAATAATACACTTAGTACTGCTACTGCTTGCTTTCTCGCAAATAGAAATTGGATACCAACTTGGAACGCACAAGATACTACTACTACACTTACGACAGGCGAAATATGGTACGTTTCTATAATTGGTGGGCATAGTACAAACGCCTGGGCACAACTTTTAATAACTACATATGCGTCTGGAACTGTTTATACCTGTGCACGTAATAATAGTACTTGGGAAGCTGTTCGTTTGCTTGCTTACTCTGACGCTGTATCTGGTAGCTATTTGAAATTAAATGGCACCTCTACAATGACAGGTCCAATCAATTTTAGTAGTGCAGCAGGACTAGACTTAAAATGTAATAATGTATCAGTCTTGAAAAAAAGTGCTTCATCAGGGGTAATTATTGGTGGGGATTCAAGCACTGTTAAATCAGTTAATATCCGTCCTAACGGTATTGCATCAACAACCAATGAAAGTATTTTTAATGACACTGGTACTTTAACGTTGGGCAGTGCTGCCCCAAGTGATAACAATGATGCTGTTCCTAAACTTTATATGGAACAGAATGCACTGATTACCACTGACCTTAAAAATATAAATGCTGAAACTACGAACTTAAATGAGTATAAACGAACTGGTGTTTATTCTATTCAAGCTACTTCCTCTGTTACTCTAACTAATGCACCTATAACTACTCCGTTTACTGGCGTATTAGAAGTTTATACAGCGGGTGACCCTGCGTCTCCTCAGGCTAATGATGAATATACCCAGATTCTATATGTAGATACAGATACCAGTATCAATATTTATACCCGTAAATATAAAAACAGTACCTGGGGACAATGGAACCAGTTTGTTCGCTCTGATCAAAAAGTAAATGCTGCCCAACAATTATACGCTACGGAAATTCCTAACGGCAGTGATCTTAATAACTATACTACTGTTGGCTATTATATAGCAAAAACTAATGGGGTTGCGGCATCTTTGGCTAATTGTCCCTTAGGAGTAGCATTTGGGTTAAATGTTTCTACAACTGGTGCTGGCATTCGCCAAGACATGTATTCTTCCCGCGTTACTGAGCCTAAATTATATTTCAGGGTAAAAACAGGAACTACATGGTCTGCCTGGAAAATCATGGGTGAAGATGTAGATATGACAGGTTATGTTAAAACTACATCAAATTTGAATTTTACTGGTGATAATACATTTGAAGGTAGCACTGAGTTTGCAGGAGATCTAATCGTAGGCAGTAAAGAAGATCCTGCTCAATTTATTTTCAATGGTGAGCCATTTACTAATGGGGTACCTATTGGACAAGTATTTCCAGTGATGGATGGCATTGTACCCAGTGATGCATTGCCATTAACTGGTGGATTATATTCTCGCGCTATTTATTCAGCGTTATGGGATTGGGTCAATGAACACGCTGCAGAACGCCTGGTTACTGAAGAAGTATGGCAGGCTACTAAGACTGCAAATGAAGGGAAATGGGTACCTCAGTATTCCACTGGTGATGGCTCTACTACTTTCCGTATGCCACTATGGAACTCCTATACTAGCGGTACATCTGATACTAGCCTAGTAGGAAGTTATGCAACGGATACCCAAAGAAATATTACAGGAGAATTTGTCATAGATTTTGCTAATTCAGGCTATACTAAAGGCGCTTTCGTTGCAGGAGATGCTACTGCAACGACGTACTTTGGTTCGGGTGGTACCTCAGATGCTATACTTAAATTTGATGCCTCTCGAGTTGTAGGTGCTGACCATACTGGTTCTGAAGTACGACCTAAAACTGGCTATATTCTCTGGTGTGTAAAAGCTAGAGGTGGCTGGACAAATGTTGATAATATAGATATCAATACCCTGCAAACCCAAGTTGCTACTGTAACCCAACAAATGGGTGACGCTGCTCTTAAAGGTTCAGCAAATACATTCACTAAAAACAATATATTCAATGGGTTTATAGACGTAGCGAAAGGCATTAGATCTACGACACCTGGAACTTCACCTCTGACTATAGATTCCAGTCTTTCCCAACCTGTAAGTATGTTTGATCCTACTACTGGGGGTACTGTAAACTTAGATTTCCAGCATGATCTGCATATTATAAACTTTATGACAAATAATGCATCGTCAGCTACGATCAACCTGGCAAATCTTTATCTCCCTAAGAATACAGAGTTAAACCAGGCAGTATCTCGAGTAGTTACCTTAGCATTGTATACAGGTACTGCAATACCTACAATTACCTGGAATACGGCAAACTCGGCATTCTCATCGGTTATTGTATCTAAACCAAACGGAAATGACCCCGACCTTGATATGGGAGCTTGGAACTTCGTTAATATCTTGCTTGTAACAAATACTGACAATAGTGTCTATGTATTTATGTTCCCCACTACTCCGCTTGTTATTTCGTAACAAAGGAGATTATAACTTATGTATAAACAAGTACCTAAACTAAGTCAACCTCCTACTTTCCAAATAATAACCGCTGAGGCAGGCCCCACAGATCAAATAGAAGTACAAATGAGCTATGCCCCCAAACAAACTATTAAATCTATAGTATCTATGAATCCTGAACTGGTAGTCAGTAGTTTTACCTCTGATACTACTGATGTTACCATTAAACTGGATTGGGGGCCTGATGCTGCTGCAGGGGATAAAGTATTTCAACTGCGAGTAATATTGGCAGATGGTAGACAATATTTTTCTGATGCTCTAACTTGTGTGAAAAATGATACGTGTACGTTAAATCTAAATTATACCAATGATACAACTGGTACAAATTACTGGGTAAGTATAAACGGAACTCAGTATACCGCATCTACTACATTACAATTCCCGTTGGGAACTGATATAAATGTTGTTTATAATTTAAACGGGACTGCTAAAAATCTTATATATTGCCAACGTCAAATAAATGATGGTAATAAATTATACTTCCATCAAGCTACAGAAACTACATATGCTGAAACTATAACGCTAACTAATGATATCAATTTAAACTTTTCTGTAGCTGCATGGAAACTTAGACCTGATATATCTCCCCATAATGGATCAACTACTATATCCGGGTTTGCCTCGCTATATGGTGCATCAGATAAAGAATTTACAGTATCTTTTGCTCCATCGACAGGCTACGTTTTTGACAAGTTTGTCTTTGAATATAAAGGAGATATACTTACAAATCCAGTAACAGGAACCTTAGGCGAATATGTGCCGCTTGGATGGACAGGGATAACATCGTCCCCAACTAAAGATCCAGAAAGCATATATTATTTAAAAGCGGATGCATATGGTAAATTAGCTACATATACTGTAACTATTACACAAACAGCTAATCAAACCATTAAAGTAACAACAAACGACGGAGTAGCACATACCTCGACATTCACGGCAAACTATGGTACGACCTATACAGTCACGGTAACCCCGGCTACTGGGTATAACGCAGGTACTCCCTCTGTTTCCAGTGGTACTATCACGGGTAACCTGACTATCACTGCTACCGCGGCTACTATTAAGACTTTCACCTTATCTATTGGTGCAACGACCAACCAAACGTACGTAGCTACTATTGGTGGCGTTGCTAAAACAGCCACATCTTCTGCTACAAATTATACAGTTGATTATGGGACTGCATACAGCATTGTATATACTGCAAATGCTGCAACTGCAGCTTACACATATACTGCATCTGCTGCAGTAAGTGGAACAGTAACTGCGGATGTCAGCGTTCCTGCTAAATCTGCAACATCCACATTAAGGTACTATAACTTGACTGTGCCTGCTACGACTAACCAAACATATGTTCTTAAACTCGCTGTCAACTCTACTTATGGTGGAACACTGCCCAGCTACACAAGTACTGCAACAAGTGCTGCCCAAAATAACCTGAGCTGTCCATATGGAACTACCTATACAATTACCTATACTGGTAATACAGGCTATAATGGTGGCGCAACTAAGACTGGTACAGTAACCGCTGCAACTACCGTAACTCACAATGCTGCTACTATTAAAGTATTAAAAGTTATTATTACTAAACCTGAACATGGTAGTATCTATGCTACCTATGAAGGGAAAAATTATTGGGGTGAATTAAATGTCAATTATGGCAGCACTGTTACCTTCACGTGTACACCTGATAGTGGTTATACCCTGAAAAACTGGACCAAGAATGGCTCGGTAATAAATTGACCTACCGGTAATAAATGGACCTATTAGATTCTCCTCCTCTGTTTTAGGGGAGGGGAATAACTAATATATTATAGCTTATATGCTAGGAGGAATATCAATAATGGAAAAAATCAAAGAAATAGCTACTAAAGTAATTACTGCAGTTAAAGAAGGAGCTAAGGCATTAGTTGCTAAAGTAGATTTATTTATCATGTCCAACCCCAAGAAAGCTACGTTAGCTGCACTTGCTGTCGGCGTAGTCCTTGGACTTTTATGGGCAGACTTAGAAAATCCTGTAAGACACTAAACAAAGAAAGGAATGTAAAATTATGGCTAAACTTGATACGGAAGCAAGAGACAGGCTTCCCACTGGAGTATTTGGAATCCCAGAAACCCGGTCTTATCCCTTAAATGATAAAAACCACGTGATGGCAGCGATTAAAATGTTTCGCCATGCCCCTGCGGATAAAAAACCGCAGCTTGTACGAAACATCCGCCGCAGAGCCAAAGAATTGGGTATGAATGTAAATATTGGTGATGATACTAATATGCACAGATACACCAAATCTGAAAAAATGGCACATCTTTTAGAATCTAAATACTTTACAAATTTTAATTATTGAGGTAAAATAATAAGTAGCATAAATATCTTGAAATTTAAGGTATTTCATGCGAGTAAATAGTAAAGGAGCTTGTTTTTCATGAGTATTACTCGACGACTACTTATGTCATCTGCTATATCTCCTGGTGAACTACGCAATCTGCGAGCTATCATTGGATATACGCCTCGATGGTATGCCCGAGAAGATCTATTTGAACCTCATAAAACAACCATTGTTATCCCCGCCGCAACAGAAATAAATGTTGGTGGCAATGGTTATGTAGTTTCTCAAGATACAACGTTAGACTTATCTACTATAGGGACTGCTGCTGATAGAGCAGGAAAAGATGTTTATATATATGCTTGTCAACCTACAAGTAATATTAACAATCTCGATCCTACACTGGTGCTTTCTCTTGACTCTACCGCTCCTGCAGGGTATACTGAACATACCAGTAGAAAAATCGGAGGATTTCATTGTCTATGTGCAGATGTAGGTGTTATTGAGGGACATGATCTGAGTGGTTATGTTGCTGGTGATATCTTACCTGCTAGTGTATGGGATCTATTACACCTTCCTAAAAGCGATCCTGAAGGCATGGTATATTCTACGGAATATGGACAATGGGTAGATATCTACCTCCCCAGTTGGGATGAAACTACGGGAAAGCTAGTTAGCAAGTATAATGGTGTTATCTGTGATGGAACCTCAACTCCCATGAAATTCAATGGTGAAAAATTTGTTGAGCATTTTGGAAAAGTTACTAAGCATTTAATTTCACGGAATGCTTTTATGGTAGTAATGAAAGGCACTCCTGAGTGTGTTGCTATTAAAGGTAGTGCTGATCCAAGTACCACAGGTGGACATATAGCTAGTAATGATACGCGCATTATAAGTCACATAGGAATCGAAGACTGTACTGGTGTATTATGGCAATGGGGAGAAGATACCTACGAGTATTTTCCTGGAACAACATGGTCGAGTAGTAATTTCGCTTTATCTGGGTACTCATGGCAATCTAAACCAGTTTTCAATAGTACCCATGATGATACCGATCGAGGAGCCTGTCATGGGCTTTTGCGGCGGGTCCTTTTGGGTGCCCGCTGGTCCGATGGCTCGTCTTGCGGTTCGCGGGCTGCTAATTGCGCCCCTTTCTCGGCTTATGGGTATGACGATTGCTCGGCGCGCGGCGCGTCGGAGCCGCGGGTAGTTAACTTGTAATCATGAAAACGAGTAATCCTTAATCGAAAAACGTTGGCCGTCTGGCCGAAGAAAACTTAAAACGCCCGCGAAGCGGGAAAACGAGGGGCGGATCTGCTGCGAAGCAGCGGAGACGACCACAAATTTATATATAATGAATCTTCATTATAGAGGGTAGGTATACCATTACCTGTAATGGGCTTTTGCAGCAGGTCCTTTTAGGTGCCAACTGGAACAATGGCTCGAATTGCAGTTCGCAGGCTGCTAATTGCAACAATTTCTCAGCTTATGGGAATGACAATTGCTCGGCACGCGGCACGTCGGATACGAGGGAATTTAAAATTAGCTGGCGCGGCTAACCCTCGGCTGGGTATACCGACCTTATTGGACTAATAATTAGTCTAGTAAAATACACGAAAGGGTGAATAGCGGGCTAGTAGCTAAAGGCGAACGTCAGCTATTCAAAATTTTATTATGAAGCGTATAGGTAATTTATGGGACAAAATTGTTTCAAAAGAAAACATTGAACTTGCTTATACTAAAGCTAAGCGTCATAAAGCATGGCAGCGCAAGGTTATAGCAATTGAAAAACAAAAAGATAAGCTCCTTAATGAACTTCAAGAATCTCTTATAAATGGTACATATCATACTGCTAAATACCGAATCAAAACTATATATGAACCAAAGAAAAGAGAAATCTATATCCTACCCTTTTATCCTGACCGAATAGTACACCATGCAATCATGAATGTACTAGAACCAATATGGGACAGCTATCTTATCAATGATACCTATGCCTGTAGAAAAGGAAAAGGTCAACACAGCGGAAGTACTAGATGTATGGAGTTTGTGCGTAAAAATAAATTCTGCTTAAAATGTGATATCAGCAAGTTTTATCCGTCGATACCACATAAAGAATTGAAAGCATTGATACGCAGGAAAATAAAATGTAAGAAAACATTAGCGTTATTAGATGAAATTATTGACAGCGTGGATACACCGACCAATGTACCTATAGGTAACTATTTGAGTCAGTGGTTTGGCAACTTATATATGTACCCGCTGGATAACTTCATTAAACAGGATAATCACATCAAGTGTTATATTAGATACTGTGATGATTTTCTGTTGTTCTCTAATAACAAAGATGAACTTAAATTGATGGCTAAGAAAATCGAAGATTTTGTAGTCAATAATCTGAAGCTCAAATTAAGTAAATGTAATCTTCTCCCCACTTCCCAAGGTATCGATTTTCTAGGTTATAGACATTTTCCGCAGGGATACATATTAGTACGCAAAACAACTGTTCGACGTATGAAACGTAACCTAAAGAAATTAGACCGTGATCTTGATACTAATAAGATAAGTAAACTAAGTGCAGCCTCTAAAATTGGAAGTATTTATGGTTGGCTCAAATGAGCGAATACATATAACTTACAAAAATCACTAAAGTTGAATGACTTTAAAGAAAGGATCGATAAGTTACAAAATGCATAAATTTAGTGAATTTGCATCTACAGTACACTTTGTTGGCGATAAAATATCTATCAACAAAATCCTTAATAAAGAAATAAATGTACTCCACTATAAAATCGAGCCAAGCAAGCATAACACTGATGACTATGCTCAAATGCAAATAGAGCTGGACGGAGAGAAAATGGTATGTTTCACTACCTCTATGGTAATTAAAGAACAACTGGAAATGTACAAGGATAAACTCCCGTTTACAACTACTATTATCAAGCCTAGAAAGTACTTTACATTTAGTTAGGGGAATGTTCTCTATGTCACCTGCAATTGAAGAATTAAAAGAAGCGATAATCCATGCTTGCGGTGGTATGACATGTGAAGACGTTAAGTATGTAGTAAATAAATATCTGGAAAAAGAGCTGCATAAACTAAGAAAAGAACGTGACTTCTGGATGCGAAAAGCTACAATACCACGAGAAACTATGGATTCAACTACGCAAACTACAGAAACTACAGAAACCACAAAAATCTCAGAGGAAGATCTGAAAGAACTGAAGGAACTGGCAGTTCTAGGAAAATACTATTTTCTTATGGATGAGGGACCAAAGTTTAAAAATGTTGATATCAACACCTTCTCTACTACACGTATAAAAACGGTGCTGAAAAATCTGTGAAAAACCAGATAGAAACAGAACTTGAAAGACTTGAAAAAAGAACGAAGAAAGGAGCTTGAAGAAAGTGTCGAAAAATAAATACAAAAATCTTGTAGGGGGGGGCAGCAGGTAAAGAGTTTCTCTATTTGCCGTCTTCCCCTTTTGTTACAGTTACATGCACTAACTGATAACCCTATGTCGTTAACGATCACAGAGGATATTACAGTTAGTGCGGCGTTAGAAGCTGATACTGCAACCTATAATCTAACTGTTGGTAATAGTTATGTCGAACAGGAAGATGGTTGGTATATTATCGAAGAATACGGATTTGGGACATCAGGCGAAGGAAATCCAATCACAAATGGAAGTATTTCGCCTACAACATTTAAGGGCTATAATATACAAGGCTTTTGTGTAGAACAACGCTATTTTTCAGACGGTGGCTTAGAAGCCTATGAGATTTGGCTGGCTCTTACAGGTGATACTCAATCTGCAATTAAACAGGTTGAAGTTATCTTAAATGGAGTAGCTTATATGTGTACTTATAATAAAAAATCTAGTCAAGCTACTTGGTATTCGTGTTACTTTGATAATAGTTGGAGTTTCCCTGCATGGACATATTTGTACCAAAATAGAGGGAAAACCGTATCAGTTACTTTTAATTAATGTAATATTCCTCTGTATAAATGGAGGAAAAGATGGCTGTAGAAAACCCTATGAGTTTAGTAATTACTAGTGATACAACAATCGGAGTAACATTAGAAGCGAGTGTGCCAACTACTGAAACTCAATTATTCTATATAACTGGAGCCTACTTAGATAAAACGGTAAACGTTACTATCCCTGCCGGAGTAAAAGTAGTATGTGCAGATGGAAGTTTCTCATCTAACTGGGATGAGGGAGAAGCTAGTTTTATGTTACGTAATACATCTACTAATAAAATCTGGTGTAATGCGTATGGAACCGGATCATCTGGTGATACAACGTATGTAGGAGTTACGGCTGGAAAAACATACTCTTTAAGAGCTACTTCGTCAGATGATGGTGATGGCTATATCAGAATACTTTATTCACAAGCTATAAATAATAAAACTCCAAGTGTCACTGATTACTAAGCTTAAACCTGCCATAATTTATGGTAAATATAAATAAATTAACATTAGTTACCCCCCCCCCTGCAGGACAAAAGTCCATATCGAAAATATCTTGGAAGGAGGTTGGCAGGTAAAGAATTGTCTGTCAGCCATCCTCCAAGATTACTATTACAATTACACGCACTAACTGATAATCCTATGAATATTACAGTCACAGGGAATATTACGGTTAGTGCAGAATTAGAAGTTATTGTGCCTACAGAAGAAACTTTCTTGATCAACAAAAA